>ERZ808035.344-NODE-344-length-47028-cov-6.422377_pt1 | contig 47028 bp, 36 predicted proteins | sample MGYA00380189_ERZ808035 | MGnify/ENA primary metagenome ERZ808035 (study PRJEB31490, sample SAMN06133407) | mouse gut metagenome | isolation source: M5_1 | host: mice | place: China: Chengdu | collected 2015-05 ... | reverse complement strand
AACATCTTACAGCAGGCAGGTACATCTATGTTATCACAGGCAAATCAGTCCAACCAGCTGGCACTGTCCTTACTTGGCTAATACTGATTGTCGCAAATCATTGCAAAACTACCAGGGGATTGGCATTGTCCAATCCCCTTTTTCATAGTATAGGAAACTCTTCCGCTTATTCGAGTCCGCGAAGCGGATCTCGCAAAGTTAATTTGCGAAGCAAATTTACTTTTGGTAAAGGAAATTTCTACAAAAGGTATTTTTAAGGCAGCAGAGGGATAGAGAATGTGATGCTCACCCGGCTGGCTTTACAGAAAGGAATCGTAATCTTATGGAAGATATGGTAAGCATTGTCGTTCCTACTTATAACAGAAGGAATGTGATAGAGCGGGCTGTTAACAGTATTTTACGGCAGACATATCCGTTCTTTGAGATCATTATTGTGGATGACGGATCTACAGACGGGACAGCCGATGTTATTGCAGGTATTCAGGATCAGAGGATCAGATATATTCCCTTGCAGGAAAATCAGGGAGTAGCACATGCCAGAAATACAGGGATACAGGAGGCAAAGTATGACTATATTGCATTTCTGGACAGCGATGATGAGTGGATGCCGGAGAAGCTGGAACTGCAGATGAAGAAGATGACAGATCCTTCCAATGAATTCGGACTGGTTTATTGCAGGATGGGTGGACTACATAGAGACGGCAAGCGCAGGTTTGTGTGTCCTCCGGAGGAATGGGTAAAGGAAATTCTGGAAGGAGACCTGTTTTATCCGCTGCTGGGACAGAATGTCATCGGAACGCCGGCAATGCTTGTGCGCCGGGAGTGCCTGGAGCAGACGGGAGGATTCAAGGAAAGCCTTCACTGTCTGGAAGACTGGGAACTGGTTCTGCGGATTGCCCGGAAGTTCCGGATCGGGTTTGTAGATCGGATTTTAGTAGAAGTATATAAATCGCAAGGCAGTGTTTCATCAAACACACCCTGGTATCTCATTACCAGATGTTATATGGTATCTCTCTACCGGGCAGAGTTTACAAAAACAGGCATTCTTGAGAGAACAAAAGAAGAGATCCTGGAAGTTGCCCGGAATAATAATTTATATGAAGAAATTAAAGAACTGCTGACGAGAGACATTGAGTTGTAGTCAAAATGTCTCTCCAATATACGAAAGGACTTACAAAAGTTCACGCAGACGGTTCAGCCATGTATGCTGCTTTGCCGCTTTTTCATAAGCAGCTTTCCTGATTGATTCAGCCAGATCCTGATTGGACAGCAGGTTGTGTACGATCTGCGGCAGTTCTTCCAGATGAGACAGGGAGAAAAAGCTGATGTCTGCAGCGTCAGTGAAGTGCTCCCTTAAATATTCACTGTCATCAGTCAGAGACAGCGCACCTTGCAGCATGGCTTCAAAGATTCTTTCGCTTGCACCGTATTTAAACCAGGCCATATGATTCAGTACGATCTTGCTTTCTTCCATCATGCCGATGCCTTTTTCGGGGGAGATTAACCCTTTGTGGAGAAAATTGGGATGATGGAACAGACCTGATGTTTCCCAGCCGTTCCCGTATATGGTGACAGAAATTCCGGCATTTACGAGAACTTCCATGATTCTGGCGCGGAATTTTGCGGTGGTGTTGACATCAATAAATCTGTATTTTTGTATCAGCAATTTCAACTCGGCATCTGAAAGAGAACGATCGGATGGCAGTATTCCAGCGACTGCCTGCTCAAATGTCTTGTCAGGGTGGCACAGAAGTTCGCTTTCCAACTGTATGGCGAAAGTATCGTATTCCACATCATCGTGATATTTATAGCTTCCGATGAAAAGGACATCAATTGGCCGTCCGGCAAAGGGTTTTAATGCCTCGTAAGGTTTGAGACGTTCTCCGGCAGTAGGCAGAAACCGGGCCTGGCGGACTTCCGGATAGAAACGTCTGGCGTATTCGGCGTGGTACTGATCCGCACAGACAACAATTCCACTGGCGGGTGCGTTGTCCAGCGTATCAAAGTAGTACATGGGATGATCTACCAGAATATTGTAACAGGGAACCTGCCAGAGGTCCCACAGACTTTCCCCGGACTGCAGACGCATCTGGAAGCAGGCGTTGTTGAAGACAAAGACACCGTCCAGTCCTTTTTTCTGATAGGAAAAAAGGGCATTCATGCTTTCTTCAAAATGGAGCTTATTGAAAAGCAGAACTTCGTGTCCCAGAGTCTGCAAGGCACGGCAGTACTGCTCCGAAATATAGTCCAGGATAGGAATCCCAGAGCCGGTAAATACGACAAAGCGCCTGGAAACGGCAGAAGATACGGTATCCGAAGCGTAAATTTCCTGCAAAAACTGCTCATATTCGGCGGCCATTTCATGCTGCCCCATACGGTGCATCGTGTCTGCAATATTTGACAGGGTCGTCGGATCAGTTTCATTCAGTGCCAGAGCTTCTTCTGAAAATGACAAAGATGTCATATAATTGCCGCGGCCGGTATAGATCTCCGAGAGACGGTTCAGCAGGCAGAGAGGGTTGTCTGCAAACTGAGGATAATTTTTCAGCATGTACAGAACCGCTGGGGAGGAGATACGGCAGTCGATGAGATAACTTAACTCCTCTTCTGTGGCAATGCCGTCCCGGATATGTTCCAGGATTGTCAGAAGAAGGCGGAAATGTCTGAGCAGAACAGTAAGATCGCATGAAAATGACAGGAGTGTCGGATTTTTGGCTTCCTGTTCGATGCGGCAGACATTGATGATATGTTCAATTGTTTTTATATCCTGATGGAAATCGGACATTTCCAGAGCCAGATCCGGTCTGCGGTCGAGAACGGCATTCAGATGTGCGCAGGCACCGTCAATGTCTTTGTTTTGTATATAGCTTTCCAGCGACTGCTTCAGCCGGATGGTTTCTGCTTTTTCCTGACTGAGCCCGAAGGGACACTCATACCAGGAAAGGCTGTTATGTCTGATCCAGACAAACAGAAGCTGTTCGGACAGGAAACCGAAGACGCGTTTGTGGTAGTCGTCGTATCCGCTTGTGTCAATTCTTTGTTCCAATGCGGAAAACAGAGTGAACAGCCAGTCGCAGTAGGCACAAAAGAGTGCTCTGGGGGCAACGAAGAGATTGCCCACATAGCAGATGTTGCTGCTGATGACAGCCTGAAAATCTTCATAATATTCCGGGTACAGTTCTCTGATCAGAATGCCGGTCTGTTCCAGATTTCGGATATCATGGGCGCGTTCATAGATTGTGCGGTAGTCATACTGCCCGGGCTGAGGCCTGGCGATGATGACATCATACTTTGACAGGATATTAAGATATTCGCTTTCATTCATAAGGCCGCCGTCATCGTTCAGGAAGAAACGGCGGTAGTGGCACAGGCCAAGGTAATCAGTCCCGCAGTCATTCTTCCAGATCCAGTACAAGCCGGTGAGCTCGCTGTAGAAGGGATTTTTTTCAGAGATGTTGTCACCTGTGTCGTCACCCGTGTAACCGTAGTCCGGATGAAAGGCGCGGCCTACCTGCAGCGGAACATAGATGTCATCCTCCGGCGGGGTAAAGGGTACATGAGTGATTGTATAGATGCGAATTGACATAGGGTATCCTTTCCGGCCTGTTATAGTTTGCAGCACCTCATTCAGGCATTCGTGGTAATGAGAAATGGTTACTGTTCACACCCGCACCATGCACTTGCTGCATGGTGTCGGAGCCAGCGTCAAAATGCCTGTTTTTTGGCATTTTGTGTGCATCATAACGAGAAATGTATTTTACATTTGTGCCTTCTTTATATTATACTGAAATAAGGCTATGGTAAGATAGTATCATAGTTTTACAGCAAATTAAACTTTAAATTGGAGAAGTTATCGATGAAGATTTTATATGTATACGGGATGGCAAAAACGAAGGACATTCCGGTAACGCTGCGGAAAATGGGATATCACGTGGAGGAGTATGCCAGGATACAGGATAACTCGATCCTGAACGATACGGAGGTTGAGGAACTTGTGACTTATTGCAGGCGTCACCGGATTACCCATCTGATGTCCATTCATTTGATCTATAATCTTGCATTGGCGGCGGATCAGGCCGGAATCAAGTATATTTCAGTCATCTGGGATGCGCCTTATGTGAAAATATATTCGCCTTTCGGCAGGATGGAGAGCAGTTGGTTTTCCGTATTCGATAAGCTTGACGAGGAGAGGTTTCGGAAAGCAGGCATTCCCCATACCCTGTATCAGCCGCTGGCGGTTCACAAAACCGATGTGCTGGCATGGAACAGGGAAGCGGCAGTGAAGTTAAAAGGAAAATATATCAACGATATCTGCTTTGTGGGCAGTCTGTACGAGGATAATCTGTTTGACCAGCGTGTGCGGAACATGCCACAGGTCATATTTGATTACTTTAACAGTATTTTTGAGGAAGCGGCTTTTCACTGGGACGGCGTCAACAGAACCTATGGAAAGACAAGCCCGGATATTTTGCGGGTTATGGAAATGACGAGTCCGGATTTTCATGTGGATAACCGGTTTGACATTGATGATGTACAGATATTTGAACGGCTCTATCTGATCCGGAAAATTGCCAATATCGAGAGGATCGGCATACTGAGTACGCTGGCCGAGGAGTATTCTGTGGTACTGCATACCGGCAGCGAGGTGAAGCCGGAACTGTTGGGAAATGTGGAAGTCAGGCTTCCGGTGCGGCCGGGAAAGGACGCAACAGTTGTTTATGCAGGCAGCAAGATCAATTTGAACATTTCCTTGAAAGGTATTGAGGGGGGGACACCTCAGAGAATTATGGATATTATAGGCGCCGGCGGATTCATGTTGAGCAATTACTGCGAGGAGACGGCGGAATTGTTTGAGGAGGGCCGGGAGATCGCCATGTTCCGGACACCGGAGGAATTGTTCGAGAAAGTGGAATATTATCTGACCCATGACGAAGAGCGGCAGCGGATCGCCAGGGCGGGCTGTGATAAGGTGTTGAACTGTTATACTTATGAAAAGAAGCTGAAGAGGCTGTTAGAGTGGGTGGAAGGAGAGTAATCGGAAAAAGTAATTCCACAGGAGGCTGCCAGCTTCGGAGCGGTAACGGAAAACGGACTGAAAAGGTGAAAGTGTATGAAAAAAGTCAGTGTGGTAGTGGCTTGCTATAATGCTTCTTATTATCTGGAAAAGTGTGTTGACCATTTACTGGCGCAGACCATCGGACTGGAAAATATGGAGATCATACTTGTGGATGATGCATCTGTGGACGACGGGGCAACACTTGACATTATTATGAAATATGAACGGGAGTTTCCGGATGTGGTCATGGCCATTCCGCTGGAAGAAAATATGAAACAGGGCGGCGCGAGGAATGTCGGCGTTTTCTATGCCGGAGGCGAGTATCTGATGTTCTGCGATGCCGATGACTGGCTGATGCCGGAGGCGCTGGAACATTTGTATCATGCGGCAAAGGAACAGGATGCGGATGTGGTGGAATGCAGAATCATGGACGTGACGGATCACAGGATCGAGATTGACGATATTGAAACCGGACCGGACAGTGTTCTGCTGAAACTGGACACGGAGAAAAAACGAAAAGAATTTTTGATAAGAATGGATAAAAAATTGTCATTGGGTTCACAGAAAAAGCTGTACCGCCTTTCAATGTTGAAGGATCATGAGATACGGTTTGCCGAGCATCTGATCTTTGAGGAACCGTCCTTTGTTGTCCCGGTGCGGCTGGCGGAAAAGAGACATTATTTTCTGGACGAGGCTTTGTATATTTGTTTTCTTTCACCAGATAGCTCTATGCGCGGAGAATGGGGAACGCATAAATGGGATAACAGGAAAGTATGGATCATTTTGCTGGAGAATCTGAAACAAAATGGTTTGTTTGAAAAGTATTACGCAGAAATAGAGTATTTATACATGATAAGCTGTCTGAAAACAACCTTGCGAACCTGGGGACAGAAGGGGTATACCGTAACGGTACAGGAGATGCAGGAACAGGTGGACACAGTAAAACATTATTTTCCCCATGCATCAGAAAACCAGTATCTTGTGGGGCAGGGGAAATGGGAAGAATTCCTGGCAACGGTGGTTAGAATAGAGATCACGGAAGAAAGTATGGCAGTCGTAAATCAGATGTTGAGGAAATTTGTATGTGTGGAGCAAAAACGGAGAAACAGGTAGGCGGGCATGTGCCCTGTGCAGAAGAAGCATGGGAGAGAGAAGGGACATACAGGGAAGCAGCCGGAGGTGGAGAGCAGGCAGAAGATGCAGGAATGGAACAGATAGAAGACGGCAGACAGGAGCGCAGCCGGAAGATTCTGGATTTCAAACAGAAGGTAGACAGGATGCTTGCCGCAAAAGAATACGATAAAATCAAGCCTCTGCTGCTTTCTGATAAGGATGTGACAGAGCATGATAACGATCTGTCCATGGTCTGTTACCTGTGCACCATCTACGAACGGGAACGGGAAGCCGGGGCAGCCACGATCTTTGACAAAGTATCCGGTATGGATTCGCTGCTGGAACGTTATACAGCCCTGAAGTTTTATCTGAGAAGAATTGACTTTGATGTGATCGACGATATGGAAATGTTCTATCAGTTTCTTTCGGTGAATCAGGTTTCTTCCCATGAACTGCTGCGGGTCATGGATTTCAGCGTTGTACATCGGGAAAAGGTTCTGCAGGCCATCGGAGGCGGTGCTGCGCCTGAAGATACTGCAACCGCTGAATCAGCGGCGCATGTTGCAGCCGGGCCTGAACAGACAGGGGAAGCGGACAGGGCAGCAGATACGATAGCAGATACAGAGGATGCCGGCCGGAAGCCGGTGGATCCCGGCCGGATCTGCTTTATCATCTGTACCAACAATGATCTCTACGCACAGGAGTGCATTTATTATATCAATCATCTGACGGTGCCTGACGGGATGCAGGTGGAGATTCTGACGGTGGAAGAGGCGAAGTCGCTGACAGCCGCATACAATGAGGCGATGCAGTGTTCTGATGCAAAGTATAAGGTCTATCTTCATCATGACACTTTTATCATCAACCCTGACTTTATCGGAGACTGTGTGGCATTTTTCAGGAAATATCCACAGGCGGGTATGTTGGGTAATGTGGGTGTGGAGAAGATGCCTGCTTCGGGGGTGATGTGGGACGCGGATCGCTACGGTATGCTGTATGAACAGCACATTTATGAGACGGCGCTGCTGGCCAATGCGCTGCCTTCTGATCTGGAATATCTGGGGGCGGAGGCAGTAGACGGATTCCTCATGGTCACACAGTATGACATTCCCTGGCGGGAGGATCTTTTTACGGGATGGGATTTCTATGACTGCTCCCAGAGCATGGAGTTCATCAGAGCAGGATATCAGGTGGCGGTGCCGCAGATGAAGAAGCCCTGGTGTGTACACGACTGCGGCTTTATCAATCTGACGTGTTACGATGACGAGAAAAAGAAATACATAGAGGAATATTTAAAAGACAGAGTGTAAGGGTGAAGCCGGCAGAGCAAAAACAGGCAGACAGGGCTGGAATGGCAGAAAGGATCAGTTTATACATGGAAAAAAAACCTTTGGTGAGTGTGATCATACCAACATATAATAGAAAGAATACTTTGAAACGGTGTATCGGCAGTGTTCTGGCGCAGACCTACCGGAATTTCGAAATCATCCTTGTGGATGACTGTTCCACGGACGGCACCATGGAGTTTGTGGAAGCGGAGTACGGGGATGTTTCTGACATCAATATCGTTTATGTCAGAAACGACAGCAATCTGGGGGCGGGAGCGTCAAGAAATGTGGGTGTGTCTTATGCCGCCGGGGAATACCTTGCCTTTCACGACAGTGATGATACCTGGCATCCCGATAAGCTGGAAAAGCAGATGCGGGAATTTGCATTCTGCAATGATAAAGTGGGGGCGGTCTACAGCCTGTTTCTGGCGGACGGCCCGGATGCTTATGTTTATCCACCCAAGGAGGTGCAGCTTCCCTTAAAATCCGGTTATGTATTTTATACGCTGCTGCTTAATTCTCTGGTTGGCATGATCACGCTGGTGGTGAAAAAAAATGTGTTTCTGGAAGCAGGCGGTTTTAATGAGCAGTTAAATTCCCTGGAAGATTATGAACTGACGCTGAGAATTGCCAGGGATTATGCCATTATTCTGGTGGATGAGGTTCTTGCCACAGCCTATGAATCTCAGGAGAGTGTGGGCAAAAGAAATCAGGATAAGATCATTACCCAGTGCTATATCATGGATCTGTACTGTAAAGATCTGGAACTGGCCGGCCTGAAAAAGAAGAAGTTCGATATGGTGTATCAGGACGCGCGTGCATGGCAGTTTGAGGAGTTTTTCTGCAAATGTATCATGCAGTTGTCCCCGGATCAGGATTATCTGTCCTATGCACAGGAAAAGTGGGAGAAGATGTACCCTTCCAGCCGTCCGGAGAAAATAGAGACGGTTGATATTTCCGGTGTATCGGCCTGCACGGGATGTATGGCATGTTACAATGTGTGTCCGGTTGGCGCAATCTCACAGGGATATGATGATGAGGGTTTCCTGAGTCCTGTTGTAGACAATGAAAAATGTATCCGCTGCGGCCGTTGTGTGGATGCCTGCCCCGTCTGCAATGAGACGCCGGGAATGGCACTGCCGAATGAGTGCTACGCGGCAGCAGGCAGTGATGAAATACGAACCCGGAGTTCTTCCGGCGGTGTGTTCCGTGTGCTGGCGGATCAGGTTCTGGCGGAAGGAGGATATGTTGCCGGCGCTGTCTGGGATGAAGAATGGCGGGTGGTTCATATCGTGTCCGATGATCCGGCGGATGTGGACCGGATGATGTCCTCCAAATATGTGCAGAGCAATGCAGGTGATGTCTATGGGCAGATCGGAGCGCTTCTGGAACAGGGGAAAAAGGTTCTCTTTTCGGGATGCGGCTGTCAGACGGCCGGACTTCGGCGCTGTCTGGGAAAAGACTATGATAACCTGATCGTGGTGGATGTGGTATGCCATGGTGTGGCTTCCGGACAGGTATTTGATGCATGTCTGGAGAAAAAGGAGGAGATCGAAGAGATTTCTTTCAGGAAAAAAGAGGTATTCGGCTGGAGTGTTGGTCTGTATGTGCGGTATAAGGACGGGCAGGAATATGTGGGTGACAGGAAAGAACCGTATGTGTTCGGGTTTCTGAATAACTGGATCTTGCGGAAGAGCTGTTATGACTGTAAGTTTAAACATAAGATCTACAGTGATATTACGCTGGGTGATTTCTGGGGAATCAACAAACTTTGTGACATTAGGGACAGAAAAGGAACTTCTTATGTGACGCTGAACACTGCCAGAGGGGCAAGGTTTTTCAAGAAAGCGCTGCCACAATTTCAGAAGATTGTAAGTCTGCAGCGGGAAGCGGCCGAGAACTTTAATCCCTGTATCAGCCAGTCGGTGGAGGAATCCGGATGCCGGGAGATTTTTTTCCGGGAATGGAAACAGCGGGGGGAAAGGACGCTGTCCGGGGTTATGCGGGACGTGAAGAAGCAGATTCACTTTGATATTGCCATGGTGTGCATGTGGGGTATCAATTATGGCAATGCGTTAACGAATTATGCGCTGCACACTTTTTTACAGAATCAGGGAAAAAAGGTGGTGGTACTGGATAATTTCTGTACACTGACCCCCATCAATCAGTTCCGCAAATTTGCGCAGGAGCATTATACGCTGAGTTCGAGGTATTTTCCGGTTTATGATTATGCTATGCTGAATGCCTGTTGCGATACGTTCGTGGTGGCTTCTGATCAGAACTGGAATTATGGTTACTCCAGATATTACGGATACGGTAATTATTTTCTGCTGGATTTTGCAGCGGAGGATAAGAAAAAGGTATCCTATGCCACATCTTTCGGCACAGCGGCATCAGCGCCGCCCGGTGATGTGGGACGGGGCCTTTATCAGAGATTTGATGCCATTTCCGTGCGGGAGGAGTTCGGTGTGGAAGTGTGCCGTAAAGAATATGATGTTCAGGCTTCCTGGGTGTTGGATCCAGTATTTTTGTTAAAGAAGCAGGACTACGACAGGCTTCTTGCAAAAACGCCTGTTCCTGAGGCTGAACCATATATTGCAGTGTATTTTCTCGATCCTACAGAGGAAAAGCGGCAGTTATGCCTTGAGATTCAAAAAGCAATGGGCGGCATGAAAATCATCAATATGATGGATGCCAATCTGCGGTCTATGGATTATTATATGAGAATCCTGGAATATGATAACATCAGGACCGGACTGGATGTGGAGACGTGGCTGGCTTATATCCGTCATGCAGATTATGTTATTACCGACTCATATCACGGCACCTGCTTCTCGGTTATTTTTGAGAAAAATTTTGTGGCGGCAAAGAATCGGGAATCGGCGAGGTTTGATACATTTAAACGATTTGAAGAAGTCAGCGGACGGATCATCGGGAAGGCGGAGTTGTCGGATCAAACATATGAAGCGGAACAATTTGTACAGCCCATAGACTATGAGAGCGTTAACGCGGAACTGGCCGTAGAGATTGAGAAGTCTATAGGGTTTATTCAGGAAAATATATTGTAACGAAGCAGAGAGCAGACTGGACAGGAAAGGTAGAGAAGCAGAGCAGAAAGAGACTGGACAGGACAGGTATAGAAACAGACTGGACAGGACAGGTATAGAAACAGACTGGACAGGAAAGGCATAGAAGCAGAGCAGAAAGAGACCGGACAGGAAAGGCATAGAAGCAGAGCAGAAAGAGACCGGACAGGAAAGGCATAGAAGCAGAGCAGAAAGCAAACTGGACGGGACAGGTACAGAAACAGAGCAGAAGTATAGCATGACAGAAAGGATCAGAGGGCTGGATGGCGTGAAAATTATATTATATTCATGGGGAGCCAATAATGAACATGTGCTGGCGGATAATTTGACAAAGCTGGGATTTGAGGTCATATTTTTTCAGAAAGAATGCAGGCACTATACAAGAGACATGGAGCTTGCCATGGAACTGATCCCTTTTATTCACGGGAAACAGGCAAAGGCAGTGGTGTCCTTCAACTATTTTCCGATCCTTTCCATGATTTGCAATACCTGTCAGATTCCTTATTATGCATGGGTGTACGACTGTCCGCATTTTACGCTGTATGCGAAGCAGATTCAGCTTCCCTGTAATCATATCGGCGTTTTCGACCGGGAGATGGTAAGAAATCTGGAAAACTACGGAGTGGGTACGGCATTTCACGCGCCCCTGGCGGTGGATGCAGCGTATTTCGGGAGAATGATCGGGCAGGCTTCGGAGGCGGAGAAGAAGAGATTTCAGTGTGACGTTTCCTTTGTGGGTTCTTTATATACGGACGAGCATAATTACTATGACGGGCTGAAAAACGGCGAATCGGATCGCTGTGTGGACATGGATCTTCTGATCAGACAGCAGTGCTTCTGCTACGGGGAAGATTATCTGCGCCGGGCCCTATCGGAAGGGCGGCTGGATCTGGCGGTGATCCGGGAAAAGATGGCAGACCAGGGACTGATGCTGGGGGAGGACTATTTTGCCGAAGAGGAAGATATTCTGATGGCAGCGGTGCTGGAAAAGAAGGTAACGGTGGAAGAACGGAGAATGCTTCTGACAAAGCTGGCTCAGGAAGGGAACGCGTCAGGCGCAGCCGGAATGAAAAGCGGCGGTTCACAGTATACTTTCAGGCTCTATACCGGGTCAGATACCGGCGGGATTCCGGCGCTGGAGAATTGCAGCTGCGGCACGGTAGATTATCACACGCAGATGCCCCTTGTCTTTGCGGGCAGCAGGATCAACCTCAACATTTCCCTTCGATCCATCCGTTCAGGCATTCCGCTGAGAGTACTGGATATCATGGCCTGCGGCGGATTTGTGCTGACAAACCGGCAGCCTGAGATTACGGAATATTTTGCGGAAGGTGTGGAGGTAGTTACTTTTGACAGCCTGGAAGACTGTATTGAAAAAGTCCGTTATTATCTGGCACACGAAGAGGAACGCCGCCGGATCGCAGAAGCAGGCCGCAGGAAGGTAGAGGAAACATTTTCCTACGAATCCGGGCTTGCGAGACTGTTTGATGATATATAGACATTTGCAGCGGTGCGCCTGTGCATAGTAGTGCTCAGGCGTTTTCCAGTGCCCGTACTTTTTCCACTGCCATCGGAAAATCACCGCAGTTGCGGTAGTGTGTCAGTGCGGCGGTGGTGTCCCCCATCATTTCATTGATCAGCCCCACGTTGTAGGTGGGGATGAAAGAATTGGTGCCTGTTTCCCTGGCAACGGGACAGTGAATTGCCTTTATGAATTCCATCATCGCCTTGACATACTGCTCATTGGCGAGATAAATCTGTCCCATGATACAGAAGAAATCTGCGGTCGTTGCAAAGGCATCATAGACGGCTTCCAATTGCAGCGCCTCAGCCTGTCTGCCGGTATGGAGCAGTGCATTGGCATAGGCGATGATCATCATCTGAACCCATTCTTCATCGGGATTCACATCGTATCCCAGCGCCTTCTGATAATAAACATAAGAATTTTCATAGTCATAGATCATATTGTAGGACTGCCCGATCTGGAAGTAGAGATAGGGATTTTCGGGATCCTTTTCAAGTTCTTTAAAAAGAAGGGTGTTGTTGCGTTCCACTTTGCTGCGAAGGTCCGTCACGCTGCCCAGATAGCCGACGTGATCGACCAGAAGCGGAATGTCGTAGCTTTCATAGTGCATACCTTTTGTGTTGTGGGTGATCTGCTCATGGATCGGAGATTCAAAATGAAAAAATTTACGGTTGAAAAACCTTCCCAGGCGGTCCTGATATACCATGTCAGTCTGGTTGGAGATATAGTGGTTGTCAATCGAGAGTCTTCCGACGGATTCAGGATGCTGGCTGATCAGGGAAAACAACAGTTCCGTATCCAGCGAAGCAATCACCTCGTCACAGTCCAGGATCAGGACATAGTCATTGGAGGCATGTGCCAGCGAAAAGTTTCTGGCGGCGCTGAAATCGTCGATCCATGTAAAATCATATATTTTATCGGTGTACCGTGCGGCGATCTCTTTTGTCCTGTCGGTAGAACCGGTGTCTGCTATGATGATCTCGAAGCCGTAAGGCTTGACGGCGGCGAGACATTTTTCAATATTTTTTTCTTCGTTTTTTGCTATCATACATACTGATACAGGGTACATTTTGCGAATCCTCCAGGGCAGTTATCGTAACACAATTTACAGGATATAACAGGACTTTTGGTCCTGACATATCCGGCTATGCCAGCATCTCCCGGATTCTGTGCCGGAAGGTATGGGCGCCGGCGATCTTGTCATGCCCGTTTTTTGCCACCGCCATGCGCTCTTCCTCGTGATTCAGGTAATAGTCAATTTTGTACAGGAGATCCTCTTTGCTCTCATAATAAGCAAAGTCTTCTCCGGGGATGAAATCATCCAGAAAATCTTCCTGAAAGCTGCTCAACAGAAAGCCGCCGCTTCCCATGATATCGAAAGCCCGCAGCGGAATGCCGGTTTTTATGCTTCTGAGGGCAATATTCAGATTGATGCGGCTCTGTTTGAAGACAAGAGGCATCTGCTCATAATAATCCACCGTGCCGTGATTGGTCAGATTGGACATGGTAAAACCTCTGTTGGGTGTAAAAAGGTCAAAGTGGTGTTTCTGAGCGATCGCACCAATCAGATCTGCACGTTCCAGACCGGTGATCTTACGGTTGATCACATACTGGGCGTAAAGGTATTCCCTGGATTCCACGCCGTCGGGATTAGGATCCATGGGAAGCGCCTGATATAAGTCATCCATAATGGGAGCCAGTGATTCCTGAATAAAGTTATAGCCCTGTACCTTCATCTGGATCGCCATCATCGCATCCAGATATCCCTTTGTATAATCGGACAGCGTGGTCATGCGGTCAAAAAAGTTGTGCTCCTCTGTGTAGAGAGAGCCGATAAAGGAAATATCATACAAAAAAGGTATCTGTGCGTCCGCAGAAGACGGCTGTTGGGAAGGGGCGTCTGTCTCCTGAGAGACCGGTTTTGAAAATCCGGCTGGCAGAAGGGTGTCCAGACGGGCCGTGTTGGCAGCCATGGGCATGTAGTGCACGGTCTGGATGCCTGCGTTGTGAAATTCGGCATAGAGTGCCTTGTCGAACACATAGATTTCATTGCACGGATTGATGGCTGTATAGGAATAGAGCATCACATAGGGACTGTCATAGATCCAGGAAATATAGCGGATATCTTCCTTTTTACAGACATTAGAAATAAGTGGAAAATAGTTGAAGGAGAAGACCACATCAGGCGTTTCCCGGCGGAGAGCCGAGGTCAGGCCGCGCTCCACTTCTTCGTCTTTTCTGGAATCTTTATTGGAAAAAGGGAAGCAGACCACTTCGTGGCCTTCTGCGGCAAAGGAATCGATCATGTCTCTGTTTCCAAAACTTTTCCATTCTATAAATAATATTTTCATGTGTGCCCTTCTCATGTTCAAAGTTTGCTCGGTTGATTTTGTCGGGATCAGAAACTTCAATACGGCCGGCAGAATTGCATAAGAACCGCCTACTTTACCGTTTTCAATGCATGTTCCCTTATTTTTGCAAAAGTTTCTTCGCTCAGGTCGTGCTCGATCTTGCAGGCGTCTTCTGCGGCAGTCTTTTCATTGACACCCAGAGACACGAAGAAAGCGGTGAGCACTTTGTGACGGTCGTAGATTCCGGAGGCGATCCGGTAGCCGGAATCCGTCAGTGTGATCAGCCCGTCACTGTCCATTTCGATATATCCGTTTTCACGGAGTTTCTTCATAGCGACGCTGATACTTGGTTTTGTATAATGCATTTCCGTGGCAATGTCAATGGAGCGGACCTGACCGGAACGTTCTTTCAGGATCAGTATAGTCTCTAAATAATCTTCAGCAGATTCTTGTATTTTCATCATAATAACCATACCTCTCTCAGCCTGCGGTATTTGCTGCCGCAAGGCACAAATTCGTCTGTGAAAAATTTATTTCTCACAGTTCCCCTGTTAAGACTGCTTCAACACTGTAAGCCGCTGCAATGCCGGCTCATAGCTGCCGCATTTGCGGTAAGCCGACCGGGCTTCCCGGAGATGTCCGGTACATTCATAGATGACGCCGATGTTGTAATGTGCCTTGTAACTGTTCACGCCATCAATGGAAAACTCTTCCATAGTGGAAGCCTTTTGGAACTCTTGAACAGCCTGATCAAACAGTCCGTTATTCATATAGATGAGCCCCATCAGAAAAACAAAGTCGGCACGTCTCGAAAATTCGTCATAGACTCCCAGCAGGTTTAAGGCATCCTGACTGCGTTTCAGATCCAGAAGCGTATAACCGTAAGACTCTACCATGGTCTGGACATAATCGAGTGCCGGGTCCACGTCCATGGCAAGCCCCAGATCAAAATACCGGCAGGCGGATTCGTAGTCGTGAAGCCTGCGGTAACTCTGACCAATTTGAAAATAGAGATAGGGATCCGGGCCCTGCCTGTCCAGTTCTTTTTCCAGAAGAGAGATGTTACGCCGGGATTTTTCATACATGATTTCCTCGGATCCGTCATAGCCTACATGCAGTACAGTGACGGGAGCAGAGTAGACTGATTTCACAGGAGTTTTACAGGGACAGACCGCTGTGTGTGCCTTGTCCTGTTCCGGTGGTTCAGAGAAACCGGATTCTGCACAGGGCAGAGAAGAAGCTGTCAGGCGGTCATGTGCATTTACAGGTACTAACTGCTCATGCACGGCGCCTTCGAAACAGTAATGATACCGGTTTACAAAACGGCTTACCCGCACCTGTTCGTAAGATGTCATTCCGTTCTGTGTGAAACGGTTACGGATGAGAATGCGCCCGGCAGACCGGGGATATTTTTTCATACAATCCTGAAGAGCATCCATATCACAAGACTCGATATATTCGTCACTGTCGATAGATAGTATCCAGTCATGGGAGGCTTTTTGCATCACAAAATTTTTGGCGGCGCTGAAATCATCGCACCAGTCGAAGTGATAGATCCGGTCGGTATACTTTCCGGCCAGCTCCACGGTACGGTCAGTAGAACCGGTGTCCGCGATTACGATCTCAAAGCCGTAAGGAACAAGATGTTTACAGCATTCCTCAATATGTTTTTCTTCATTTCTGGTTATAATACAGACTGATATGGGCTGCAAAGGATACCTCTTTTCCGATTGTGTGGTTTTTGATATTTTTAAATCAGGAGGCGGCCAGTTCTTTCAGTTTTCGTACTGCCGGCTCATAATCGCCGCATTTCCTGTAATAAGTCTGCGCTTCTTCCAGATTTCCCATGTTTTCATAAATGGAGGCGATATTGTAGTTGGCGCGGTAGCTGTTGACTCCCTTGCGCGAGTAAGAGGACAGGGTGGTCGCCTTGGAAAATTCCTGGATCGCCTTGTCATATTCGCCTTTTTTCATATAGATCATACCCATCAGGTAGACAAAATCCGCCCGGTGGGAAAATAATTCATATTTATCCCGGAGTGCCATGGCCAGGTCATATTTGGCCAGTTCTATCAGGCAGTAACCGTAAGTTTCCGCCATGCTCTGCACGAATGCGGAGTGAGGATCGGCGTTCAGTTCCAGTCCTTTCCGGTAATAGTGGGATGCCTTTTCTAGATCGTTCAGGGAGATGTAGTTCTGGCCCAGCTGGAAATAGATATACGGGCTGGGACCTTTCAGTTCCAGGTCATGGAGCAGCATTTCCAGATTTCGGGTGGCGCGCATCCGCTTATCAGATTCGGCAACATATCCTTCGTGATAGAAAGTCAGCGGGATCTGGAAGGTATCCGGTTCCCGGCCGTCCAGTGCACACACCTGCTCGTGGATACAGCCCTCATAATGGCAGTATTGGCGGTTGAAAAGCCTGCCGATGCGCTCTGACATGATGGAGCGCACGCCCTGTATGATATAGGGGTTGTTGCGGACGACCATGCCTACGGAACGGCAGTTGCTATCCAGTGATTCTTCCAGTTCGGCCAGATTGACATTTTCAAGATACTCGTCGCAGTCGATGATCAGCACCCAGTCGTTGGAAGCCTGCTGTATTGAAAAATTCCTTGCCGCGCTGAAATCATCGCACCAGGCAAAATGAAACACCTTGTCGGCATACCTGTGCGCGACCTCCACGGTTCTGTCCACGGAGCCGGTATCTACTACGATAACCTCGAACCTGCACGGGCGGAGTCTTTTTAAACATTCTTCTAAATGATTGTCTTCATTTTTTGCAATCATGCATACCGAAACGGGAAGCATATCGTCACCTCTGAATCGTTTTACTCTGTGCCGGCCCGGCCGGTTGCTTTGCAAGGACGCCGTATGCCGTACTCTACCATATATATTAGCATCTTCTGCATGGTACGACAATAAAATTTTTGCGGTACTTAAATTGTACTTAAAAAGAGCTTTTACCTTTATATAAAGGCGGATTTTGTCATATGAAAACTGCCATAAAGTATCGGTCAGCAGTAGATTTTTAGTTGTAATAGGAAAAAAGTACTAGACTATTTGAACAAAAAGAAAGGATGAAAAACTGACAAAATGACGATATTGACGATATATCGTTAAAAGTGCGTTTAAGTAGTTTTTTTTCGTAAAGTTTTGTGTTATACTTCCTAACGAGATAAGTCACATTCACACTTTAGGAGGGCTACTATGACAAAGGCAGAAATTTTAAAGGCAGAAATATTAAAACAGTATAAGAGTGTCAGACAGTTCGCGATTGAGATGGAAATTCCGTACTCTACCCTGGTTACCGCATTGGACCGCGGAATTGAGGGTATGGCATACGGCACCGTGATCAGGATGTGTGATAAGCTGAATCTGAATCCGGTTGATTTTACACCTCTTAATCAGAAAAGCGTACTTGGCAGCAAGATTATGGAAAACCGCGTGATGCAGTATTATGTGAAACTGAATAAGACCGGGCGCAAGAAAGCGCTGGAACTGATGGAAGATTATGCCCAGTTGGAGAAATATAAGGCGGTTGAGGAAAATTAATGCAATATGATTATCTGATAGTGGGAGCCGGGCTGTATGGTGCAGTTTTTGCTCATGAGATGAGGCGGCAGGGCAGACGTGTGCTGGTGATCGACCGCAGAACGCATGTTGCGGGCAATATTTATACAGAGAATGTGGCAGAGATTCAGGTACATAAGTACGGCGCACATATTTTTCATACTTCCGACCGTAAAATCTGGGAGTATGTCAATTGCTTTGCCGAGTTCAACCACTACATAAATTCACCTGTGGCATATTACAAGGGAGAACTGTACAACCTCCCTTTTAATATGAATACATTCAATAAAATGTGGGGCGTGGTGACGCCGGCCCAGGCCAGGGAGAAAATCAGAGAGCAGATCGAAAAGCTCGGCATCGATGAACCCCGGAATCTGGAAGAGCAGGCGCTTTCCCTGGTGGGAACAGACGTCTATGAGAAGCTGGTAAAAGGGTATACCGAGAAACAATGGGGCAGGGACTGTAAAGAACTGCCTGCTTTTATTATCAAGCGTCTCCCCCTTCGCTTTACCTATGACAATAATTATTTTAATGACCGGTATCAAGGCATTCCTGTCGGAGGCTATACTGCCATGGTAGAGAAAATGCTGCAAGGCATTGAGGTGCGGACAGGTATTTCGTACAAAGAATTTGTCCGGGAGCAGCAGACAGAGGAAGGATGGCAGATTTCTGACCGGGAGGGGAACAGCTACCGTAAAGTGGTGTACACCGGTATGCCGGATGAGTATTTCGGCTATTCTCTCGGACATCTGGAATATCGTTCCCTGCGGTTTGAGACAGAGGAACTGCCGGATTGTGACAACTATCAGGGCAATGCTGTGGTAAATTATACAGAACGGGAAATTCCCTATACGCGGATAATCGAGCACAAGCATTTTGAGTTCGGAAGCCAGAAAGACACCGTGATTACCAGAGAATATCCTGCAGAGTGGCAGGAAGGCGATGAGCCGTATTATCCGGTGAATAACGAGCGGAATGACAGCTTGTTCCGGGAATATCAGAAACTGGCCCAGGAAAGGCCGCACATGATCTTCGGCGGACGTCTGGGACAGTACAAATATTATGACATGGACAAAGTGATCGTGGCCGCACTGGAAGCGGTGGAAAAAGAATTAAGCATTGTGTGAGGGAAACAGATCATGCAAACGAGCATAGAATGAATTGTGCTTGTTTTGTGTTCGCTTTTTTGAGGCAGAGTATTGACAAGTGTGGATGCTCTGCCTATAATACAAGAAGATAGTTTGAAAGTCAAAGTATTGGAAAGTCAAATAAAGTGAAAGCCAGCGCTGGAAGCCTGTGCAGGTGCGGGTCAGAACAAAAAGTAATGGCAGGAGGAGATCAGGAGAATCATGAACTGGAATGAAGCTGTTAAGGAACTGGACAACAGAAGACAGAAGGCTCTTATGGGCGGCGGACAGAGCAAGATAGACAAACAGCATGCCGGCGGCAAGATGACGGCGCGCGAGCGGATCGAAGTACTGCTGGATCCGGGTACCTTTGTGGAAGTGGACGGATTTCTGGAATCCCGTATTGATGATTTTGATCTGGATAAAAGGAGAGTGCCCGGAGACGGCGTAGTGACCGGATACGGAGAGATTGATGGCCGTCAGGTATTTGTGGCCAGCGAAGATTTTACGGTGATCGGCGGTACACTGGGAGAATATCATTCTTTTAAGATATGCCGTATTCAGGATATGGCCATGGAGATGAAAGCACCTCTGATCTGCATCAATGACAGCGGCGGCGCCCGGATCGAGGAGGGAATCTCTTCCTTAAGCGGTTACAGCGGCATGTTTCTGCGCCATACGAAGGCTTCAGGCGTGATCCCGCAGATTGCGGTGATCCTTGGGCCTTGTTCCGGCGGCGCCTGCTATGCACCGGCTATCTGCGATTTCATTTTTATGGTAAAAGATATATCTAAAATGTTTATTACCGGACCGAATGTGGTAAAGACAGTCATCAATGAGGAAGTGTCTGTGGAGGAACTGGGCGGCGCAGAAGTTCATGCAAAGAAGAGCGGCGTTGCACATTTTACTTATGACAGTGAGAATGAATGCCTTATGGGCGTGCGCAAGCTTCTGTCCTATCTGCCCGGCAACTGGATGGAGAAACCTCCGGTTATCAATACGAAGGAACGGCAGAGCATCCTGCCCAGAGTAGGTAAGGTGTTCGGCAAGGTGGAAAACGGCAAGGTAGCTTCCGCCATGAAAGCAAAAGCGGCCAAGATCATGGACATCGTGCCGGACAATTCCCGCCATGCCTATGATGTGAAGGAAGTCATTGACTGCATTGTGGATGAGAGCAGCTTTTTTGAGGTCCAGAAGGATTTTGCCACCAATGCGGTGGTTGGATGGTGCCGGATGGAAGGCAAGGTTGTGGGAATCGTGGCAAATCAGCCCAATTCCATGGGCGGTTCGCTGGACTATCATGCTTCCGACAAGATCGCCAGATTTATCCGTTTCTGCGACTGCTTTAATATCCCCCTGATCACTTTGATCGATGTGCCTGCATTTCTGCCCGGTACGGCGCAGGAACACAACGGTATTATCAGGCATGGGGCCAAGATCCTGTATGCGTATTCAGAGGCGACGGTTCCGAAGATTTCTCTGATCATGCGTAAGGCTTATGGCGGCGCTTACATCGCCATGAATTCCAAGGAAATGGGAGCGGATATTGTATACGCATGGCCTATTGCGGAGATTGCGGTTATGGGAGCGGACGGTGCGGTCAACATTGCTTTCAAACGTAAGATCAAGACGGCTCCTGATCCGGCAGCCATGCGTGCCCAGTGCAAAGCGGAATATGAAGAGCGTTTTCTGAATCCCTATGTGGCGGCAGCGAGAGGATATGTGAATGAGGTGATCAAACCTGAGGAGACAAGAGAGGCGCTGGTGAAGGCGCTGCGTGGTTTGAAGAACAAGCAGGTGGAAGGCCCCAGGAAGAAGCACGGAAACATTCCACTCTAAAGAAAGAGATAAAAAAACGGAGGCATCCCGAACCGGTTTGTCTCCGTTTGCTTATATGTCCATTTGCTGATGTTAACAGTAGCTGTTAAACATCATGCCGCTGTACGCGCTGGTGATATACGGGCTGGCAAAATTCTTGCCCGGATTCTTATAGGCCACGATGGTGTTGTTGACATAGTTCATCGGGTCAAGAGATACCTGATTTGTCTTGCGCAGCACCGAGTTGGTAAAGCTTTTCATTGGTGAAAAGGCTTCTTTGGCGTTATCCCCCATAGCGCTCTGGCGCAGAGCATCGTTATCTACTTCCAGTGTGCCGTCCAGATTCAGATTAAGCCCCACAGAAGTAAGATCTCTGGCAAAAACTCTCGCCACGCTGCTCATCTCGTTGAAGAGACGGTTGCTCTTAGGCTGATTGTCACTGTATTCAGCCACTGCGGTCAGAAAAGAATTAAATCCATTGACCAGCGTGTTTACATTCTCTGTCAGGGATTCCACATCTGTCTTAAGTCCGATGGAGGCGGTCTCGCCTTCTTCACTGCTGACGCCTGTCAACTGTATGTCATAGGCATGTGCCAGCGTGAAACGGTTGGATGTGGAAGAGCGTCCTTCACCGTTTATGAGGTAGGAAGCGTTAGCCGGCTGCGTGGATACATGATCCAGACCGAAATATTCTACTGCACCTGCGGTTTTGCTCGTTCTGTGATCGGATATTCTGTAAATCAGCGGTCTGCCGTCTTTTAAACCGGTAGAATTGGATTCCATCCGTAAATAAGCAGTATCATCTTCACCGGGAATGACATGGGCCGACATGCCGATGTTGGCGTTGGTGATCAGACGGGCCAGACGATCCTGAATATCGCGGTTCGTATCGGTGGGTTTGATGCTGAACTGGAATTCATAATTCAGATCATCGATCCCCACGTCAAAAGAGTAAGTGTCGGGCGGCAGGGACGCAATCTCATCACAGGGAAGATACTTGCCTGTATTGACCTGGGTACTGGCCAGATTGTTTACCTCGATCTCGTAGGAAGGTACATCATCTCCCATTACGGAGGAACCGACGTAAGTCGCCTTCGCAATATTTTCATTGCTGGAATAAGCCACCTTCTTATTCAGAAGATCAGCCTCTTCGAGACCGCCGAGGGAGGCGATCGTATTGCGCAGTTCCCGGGCGTTCTCTTTGATACCGATTGCAAACTTCTGGGAAGCCCTGCTGGTGTCCAAGATACACAGAGGGGACTCTTTATTCATCTTTACAATGGAATTATATACGCTGCGCAGCTCACTCTTCTTGTGTGAGTCATAGGGTGTACTGGACTTAGGCGCGTACGTGGTCATATAGAAATTATAGACATTTGTTAAGGTACCGATACTGTTATAAGCCATAGTCCCCCTCCTTTCTTCCATGAAATGTTCTCAGCACAGGTCTGATGCCTGATGTCTCCTTGTGGCTGTCCGTAGCCTGCAAGACATCGTCGCGGGTGTTCCTACTTATTCTTATATGGGTATAGACTTCTCTATTTAGCTGCATCGCAAGCAGGCTTACGATCTGCATGGGTATAATATAGTCTCATTCTATCATCGAAAATGTAGAAAAAGCAAGTAAATATTGGATTTATGCGCCATAAGCGTCATAATAAATACGAAATTAAGACGTATGGGCATGAAACCACCCGCTTTGTAATTTATATATCGTACAATATATATAAAAAATGAAGAGCCATAGATAAAGAAAATTCAGATTTGTGGAATCGGAAAAGTGGCAGAAGCAGGTAATTCGATGTTTGCAAATGCCCGTTTTGATGATTTGTGTGAATTGCAGCTTGCTTTGCAACAATTAATGAACATAATGCACGCAAAAAATACGGAAATAATACGGAAATAATCGGAAAACAGGTTGACTTACTGCCGGGCGTATGGTATATTGTTTGAGCAAGATAAGATTTAGGTCTTTTTTTTATGCTCAAAAATAGTGACTTAGATAATTGATGAATACACGTGGAGGTAGCGAGATGCGTACAAGAATCACTTTAGCATGCACAGAGTGCAAACAGCGTAACTACAATACGACCAAAGACAAGAAGACACATCCGGACAGGATGGAGACCAAGAAGTATTGCAGATTCTGCAAGACACATACTATGCATAAGGAAACGAAATAATCGCCTGTTGTTTTGACGAAAGGAGTATAACATGGGAGATTCTGCTAAAGCAGAAGGCACATCCAGGATTACAAAGTTCTGGACCGGTGTGAAAGCTGAATTTAAGAAAATCACTTGGCCTAATAAAGATGCCCTTTTAAAACAATCCGTTGCGGTTGTCATTATTTCTGTTGTGATCGGAGCGATCATCACGATACTGGACTTCGGGTTACAGTACGGCGTGGATTTCCTTACGACGCTTAAGTTCTAGGAAGCTCTGAAAACAGGAACTGAGAAAGGCATGGTATTAATATGGCAGAAGCAAATTGGTATGTTGTGCACACTTATTCCGGTTACGAGAATAAGGTAAAGGCAAACATTGAGAAAACGATCGAGAACAGGCATCTGGAAGAAGAGATCCTGGAAGTCAGAGTACCTATGCAGGATGTCATGGAGATGAAGAACGGTGCCCGCAAGACAGTCCAGAAGAAGATGTTTCCGGGCTATGTTCTGATCAATATGATCATGAATGACGATACCTGGTATGTGGTGAGAAATACCAGAGGCGTTACAGGATTCGTGGGACCGGGAAGCAAGCCGGTACCGCTGACGGAAGCCGAGATGAAACCGCTTGGCATTAAGATGGAAAATGTGAGCGTAGACTTTGCAGAGGGCGACACCATTGCAGTGGTTGCCGGTGTCTGGAAGGATACGATCGGCGTTGTCCAGAGAATCGATTTCAACAAGCAGGTGGCGACCATCAACGTGGAACTGTTCGGCAGAGAGACGCCTGTAGAGATTGGTTTTGCAGAAGTCAGAAGAATGTAATATTTTTATTGTTTTGGATTTATTCTTTTTACGATAAGAATTTGTCTGCTTACTCGAATTTGCGAAGCAAATCTTATAAAAGTTTTTGCACTTTTTTGACGAGATATTTATTCTTGACATGCATGAAGCCGGATGCTGCACAGATACAGGTTCCGGAGGGCGGCTGTTGAGAGTCAATATATACTGTCCGCGCGGCTTATGCGGCATGGACGGTAGTGTGGGAGCAGAGAATCTTTTTTGCCGGCGGCTGTCTGGATTTAGCCGTGCATCTAATGCATGGATCCGGTTCCGGTATGCCGGGCAGAAGATATATGCTGCGCCCGTACCACATTATATTTAGGAGGTGCCATTATGGCAAAGAAAGTACAAGGATACATTAAGTTACAGATCCCTGCTGGTAAAGCTACACCAGCACCGCCGGTTGGTCCTGCACTCGGACAGCACGGCGTGAACATCGTTGAATTTACAAAACAGTTCAACGCAAGAACAGCCGACAAAGGTGACGTGATCATTCCGGTTGTTATCACTGTTTATGCAGACAGAAGTTTCAGTTTCATTACAAAGACTCCCCCTGCAGCAGTTCTTTTAAAGAAAGCATGTAACATCAAATCCGGCTCCGCAGTCCCGAACAAGACGAAGGTAGCTACGATCTCCAAGGCGAAGCTTCAGGAAATCGCAGAGTTAAAGATGCCTGACCTGAACGCTGCAAGCGTTGAAGCTGCGATGAGCATGATTGCCGGAACTGCAAGAAGTATGGGTATCACAGTAGAAGAGTAATGGAGGATTTGAGATGAAACATGGTAAAAAGTATACAGAGGCGGCTAAACTCGTAGACCGCGCTACAATGTACGATGCAGCTGATGCCATCGCTCTGGTTAAGAAGACGGCAACAGCGAAGTTTGATGAAACCATAGAGGTTCACATCAGAACCGGTTGTGACGGACGTCATGCAGAACAGCAGGTTCGTGGTGCCGTTGTATTACCGAATGGAACAGGTAAGACAGTAAAAGTACTGGTATTTGCGAAGGGCGATAAGATCAATGAGGCCGAGGCGGCAGGAGCCGATCATGTAGGCGGAGAGGAACTGATCCCCAAGATTCAGAATGAAGGCTGGCTGGATTTTGATGTAGTTGTTGCAACACCTGATATGATGGGAGTTGTGGGACGTCTGGGTAAAGTGCTGGGTCCTAAGGGATTGATGCCCAACCCGAAGGCTGGTACGGTAACGATGGATGTTACCAAGGCTGTCAACGATATCAAAGCAGGTAAGATCGAGTACAGACTGGATAAGGCTAATATCATTCATGTTCCGGTAGGCAAGGTTTCCTTTGAGGAAGCTAAGCTGCAGGAGAATTTCGATGCACTGATGGAGGCGGTTGTTAAAGCAAAACCGTCAGCATTGAAGGGACAGTATCTGAGAAGCATTACCCTGGCTACCACAATGGGACCGGGCGTGAAGATCAATACAGCAAAATTTTAATTTGGTTTATGAAGAGAGGCGGGGTGCACAGTGCACTCCGCTTTTTGACGATGTATTTTACTGATGGGGTGCGATGCGCTCGATTGCACAGAGATTTATTTGTGTTATAATAGCTTTATGGGCAAAAAGAAAAAGAACAGAAAGAAGCATAACAGAATAAGTATAAGCCGTAATTTTTTCAGGCCGTTTCTATGGACATTCAGCCTTGTGCTGCTTGCAGGACTTGTGGGGATTGCAGCATATCAGTGGATCATGCAGCCTGCTAAGCCGAAGCAGACCAGCCATTTTCAGGTGACCAGAGAGGAGATTGGCGACAGGGCGGAGGATGCCGGCGAAGCGGAGGAGGCGGTACAGCAGGAGCAGATCGAGGAGATCATCAGTGTGAACAACAAGTACGAAGAGGTTCTGAATGATCCGGCATACATGGTGGAGAACAATATTTATGCCAAGGATGCTGCAGATCCCGGCCAGGTGACGATCACTTTTGCGGGAGATATTTTGTTTGATGAGAGCTATGCTGTCATGAGCAGAGTCAGGCAGAACGGCGGCGACATAACCACCGGTATTTCGCAGGAACTGATCGATGAGATGAAGAGCGCGGACATCATGATGCTCAATAACGAGTTTCCTTATTCGGACAGAGGGGAGCCGCTGGAAGAAAAGCAGTTTACCTTCCGGGCGCGGACTGCCTCCACATCCTATCTGGAAGATCTGGGCGTGGATCTGGTGTCCCTTGCCAATAACCATGCGTATGATTACGGGGAGACGGCTTTTCTGGATACCATGAGTGCGTTGGAGGAAGCCGGAATCACTTATGTGGGTGCGGGCCGGAATCTGCAGGAAGCACGAAGACCGGTCTATTACATTATAAATAATATGAAGATCGCTTTTGTGGCTGCCACACAGATTGAACGGCTGGATCATCCGGATACCAGAGGGGCGACGGAAACCTCGGCAGGCGTGTTCCGGTGCTGGAACGGTGACAATCTGTTGGAGACTGTGCGGGAGGCAAAGGAAAACAGTGATTTCGTGATCGTTTTTCTTCATTGGGGCACGGAGAATGAGACAGAGCTGGACTGGGCACAGGAAAAACAGGCACCCGAAGTTGCGGCGGCAGGCGCGGATCTGATCATTGGTGCACATCCCCACTGCCTGCAGCAGATCGGTGTTGTACAGGGGGTTCCGGTGATGTACAGTCTGGGCAATTTCTGGTTCAACTCCAAAACCGTAGATACAGGCATGGTCAAGGTTGTTTTGGATGAAAACGGCCTGAAAAGCTATCAGTTTCTGCCCTGTCTGCAGAGCGGCTGCAGAACCACGCTCCTTCAGGGGGAGGAGAAAAAGCGGATACTGGATGAAATGAGAAACATGTCTCCGGGTGTGCGCATTGATGACGACGGCTATGTAAGCTGGTAAAAACAGATGTAAAAAGCAGAATAAATTTTGTTAAAAATATGAAACCTTTTGGAAGCATGATTCGTATTTATATTAAACATGGATTTTCCCTCGAAGCGCGGGATTGCAATTCCGGCCACCGGACGGAAGATCTTAACACGACAGAAAGGAAACAGGGGAATGTATATCAATCAGAACCAATACGGCAGGTCTTATCAGGGTGGACAGAGAGTCGGATATTCTCAGGGATACAACAATAAAAATGACAATAGTGTCGGTGGTGCTCAGGGACGCGGAGAAAAAAATGATAACAGCGTCAAAGAGGAACAGGAAAACGGGACAAAGGACGAAGAGATAAAATCATACAGGGAACAGATCCTTGAGAAGATGGAGGAGATGGCAAAAAATATTAAACAAGGCACCATCCAGCCCAAATTCAAGATCGGAGCCGAGGCTTACACCATCGGAGAGTGGGAGAAACTTTTAGAGAAGTTTGATGCCGCCGAGGATGTGCTGCGGGAAGAAGTGAAGGCACAGATCGAGGAAATCAAGAAGCAGGCGGCGATGGAGGCCATGAACCGGGAGATGGCCGCAGGTATGGCGGCTTCGAGCAGAGTGACAACTGTGTCAGTTTCAGCAGAGACAGATTCAGAGGGAGCAGTTATTGCCCCGGCCACCGTGGAGACGGTCTGGGCGGCTAACGTACCCTCTGCCGGGGAGACGGACGGGAGTACAGAAGCAGGCACTGCGGGAACGGATTCTGTCACAGGCAATGCAGCAGGCGCTGAGGATGTGACGGAGACGATTACGGAGGAGGATCTTTCGCTTCTTACGGAAGAAGTTACCAAGTGCAGTTATCCTTCCGAGGATCCTAAGGAGAAGCACTGGTATGTCACATGTTACACACAGGACGGCATTTCCTGCAAGGAAGGCTATTTTGACGGAACAAAGTGGGTTACTAAGGATCTGTGGAGCTTTTCATATACAGAAAAAGGGCAGTACGAAAAGGTTATGGCTTTTCTGGAACGCTTTGCCCAGGATGCCAATCTGCGATTTGCGGCGCATGAGAATTTCTGGAAAGATTTTCTGGCAGGAAAGATAGACGAGGATGATTTCGTGGCATTTTTCGAAACCACGAAAGACGGAGTTCCGGACTATACGTATGAGAAGGACGGTTCTACATACATAGACAGGGAAAAAGCCAAATATGCAAAATATATGAACGATTTCGGTGCGAATTTTTATACCGAAGAGGAAATGATGCTGATTCTGGAAGGCATTTTACATGAAAACAGTAAAAATCTGAACCGGCTGCCTGATTCTGACGGTGTCATGACGATTCCCGGTAGCGCTTCGGGCGAAACAGAGCAACCTGAGGATTCGAAGGAGGATGATCTGAAGACGCAGATCGTGACGAAACCAGACGGTTCCACGGTTCTGGAAATTACCACAAGCTACGGTGTGATGGCGGTGGAGATCACCCAGGCACAGAAGTTCGGACTGATGCTGGATGTGGGGCGGAATGCCAAAGAAAGTGCCGGGTATCCTGATGCCGGCAGCAATGCTTTTAACATGCACCATATGAGCAGCAGGCTCTGAAAAGAAACTTGCAGACAGTAAGTTTTGTAAAAGTCTGGGATAATGTTTTGAAAATTAATTTAGACTTGACAGCTATAAGCACCGTGTGCTATAGTTGTCAAGGTTGTTACAACCATGCCGAAGACAGTAGGTGCCGTGATGACGGCGTAAGTATACCGCCTACCGAGGAGAAGAGTTGCTTTGCAGAGTTGATCCTTCCTGTCTTCAGGGAGGATTTTTTTGATAGAGTACTCCTTTCGGCGTCAAATCTATAAGGAGGTAAATGTTATGGCAAAGGTCGAACTGAAAAAACCTATCGTAGAAGAGATCGCTGCTTCCATCAAAGATGCGCAGTCAGTTGTGCTTGTTGATTACCGCGGCCTTACGGTTGAGCAGGATACAGAGCTTCGTAAGCAGCTTCGTGAAGCAGGAATCACCTACAAGGTTTACAAGAACACAATGATGAATTTTGCATTCAAGGGCACGGATTTCGAGTCACTGACTCCCTATCTGGAAGGGCCCAGCGCAGTGGCTATTTCCACAGAGGATGCTACGGCTCCTGCGAGAGTGATCTGCAAATTCGCTAAGACAGCAAATGCCCTTGAGGTTAAGGGCGGCGTTGTGGAAGGCACGGTTTACGATGCCAATGGAATCCAGGAGATCGCCAAGATTCCGTCCAGAGAAGAATTGCTGTCCAGACTGCTTGGCAGTATGCAGTCACCGATCACCAATTTTGCCCGTGTTATGAAGCAGCTGGCTGAAAAAGGCGGCGCATCCGAGTGTGAAGCGGCAGCGCCTGCGGAGGAAGCACCCGCGGCTGAGGCGGCACCTGCAGAGGCTGAGACAGCGCCTGCAGCTGAAGAAGCTCCCGCAGCAGAATAAGGAAACGGACAGCGGAATGATCCCCTCCGCATTGAAAGCGGCATGATAAGGGATGAACCGCAGACCTGTCAGGGCATTCACAGGAGTCCGGGCAGGATCAGGAAAAGAAAATGTCAGATTTTATCAATCAAACAAAAATAATGGAGGTAAATAATAATGGCAAAATTAACAAGTCAGGAATTGATCGATGCGATCAAAGAGTTAACAGTATTAGAGTTAAATGATTTAGTAAAAGCATGCGAAGAAGAGTTCGGCGTATCCGCAGCAGCAGGCGTAGTTGTTGCAGCAGCAGGCGCTGATGCAGGCGCTGCAGCAGCAGAGGAGAAGACAGAGTTCGACGTTGAACTGACAGAGGTTGGCCCTAACAAGGTTAAGGTTATCAAAGTTGTTCGTGAAGCAACCGGTCTTGGACTGAAAGAAGCAAAAGACCTTGTTGATTCCGCTCCGAAGGTGCTCAAAGAGGCTGCTTCCAAGGAAGAAGCTGATGACATCAAGGCTAAGCTGGAAGCTGAAGGCGCTAAGGTTACTTTGAAATAATTCCGGAAGGAATGACCTGAGTAAACGAAACCGTCCACAACCGGTATGTGCATGCACATCCGACGTGGACGGTTTTATGCATATCTGTGCAGTATGAAAAAACTGCGGGTATCTTCCGAATCTTTTTAAATTTCTTTCTTAATTTCTGAAAATACTTGTTGACTCCTTAAAAGACTTGTAGTAGAATGTATGGTGCACTATTGTGGTGTGGTATGCTTATTTGGATGATATTCCGACTGATAAGCAGTTGTCTCCCGACATGTTGCGGGGAGAGTCCTTCACGGGATCTGCCGGATACGTGTTTAAGCGCTCGTTTCTGGCTTATGTCCGTGGGAATAAATCATAAAGAACGGGGTGAAATTGTCGATGGAAAAGAACAGGATCCGTAAGACTGCCGCCGGCAGAAATACGCGTATGACCTATGCACGACAGAAGGAAGTTCTGGAAATGCCGAATTTGATCGAAGTTCAGAAGAACTCCTATCATTGGTTTCTGGATGAGGGTTTGAAGGAAGTATTCGATGACATCTCTCCTATTTCAGACTATAGCGGACACTTAAGTCTGGAATTTGTAGACTTTGAGTTATGCGAGGAGGATGTAAAGTATTCGATTGAGAAATGTAAAGAGAGAGATGCTACTTACGCGGCGCCCCTTAAAGTGAAGGTTCGTCTGATCAATAAAGAGAAAGACGAAATCACGGAACATGAGATCTTTATGGGAGACCTTCCGCTTATGACGGCTACGGGCACTTTTGTCATCAACGGAGCGGAGCGTGTTATCGTCAGCCAGCTGGTACGTTCTCCGGGCATTTATTACGGAATCGGACACGACAAGATCGGTAAGAGGCTTTTTTCCTCCACGGTCATCCCGAACCGAGGCGCATGGTTAGAGTACGAGACGGACTCTAATGATGTGTTTTACGTGCGTGTTGACAGAACAAGAAAAGTACCCATCACCGTGCTGATCCGCGCCCTTGGCGTGGGCTCTAATGATGAAATCAGAGAGCTGTTCGGCGATGAAACGAAGATCGAAGCCAGCTTTGCGAAAGATACTTCCGAGAATTATCAGGAAGGTCTGCTGGAATTATATAAGAAGATCCGTCCGGGTGAGCCTCTTAGCGTGGAGAGTGCTGAGAGTCTGATCACCTCTATGTTTTTTGACCCCAGAAGATATGATTTGGCGAAAGTCGGCAGATATAAATTTAACAAGAAGTTAATGCTCAGAAACAGAATCAGACACCATATTCTGGCTGAGGATGTGGTAGATATGACCACAGGCGAGGTTCTGGCGAAAGCAGGAGACAAGGTCAGTGCAGAGACTGCCGATGCGATCCAGAACGCAGCAGTTCCCTTTGTATGGATCCAGACAGAGGAGAAGAATGTGAAAGTTCTTTCCAATATGATGGTGGATATCACGAACTTTGTAGATTGTAATCCCAAGGAACTGGGAATTACGGAGCTCGTGTATTATCCTGTTCTGCAGCAGATTTTAGAGGAGTACAGCAGCGATCCGGAGATGCTTGCAGAGGCGATCCAGAAGAATGTACATGAACTGATTCCGAAGCATGTTACGAAGGAAGACATTTTAGCTTCCATTAATTATAATATACATCTTGAGTACGGTATCGGCAACGATGACGATATCGACCATTTGGGCAACAGACGTATCCGTGCGGTAGGTGAACTGTTACAGAACCAGTATCGTATCGGTCTGTCCAGATTGGAGAGAGTGGTCCGCGAGAGAATGACGACTCATGATGCAGAGGAGATTTCTCCTCAGGTGCTCATCAACATTAAGCCTGTACAGGCTGCAGTGAAGGAGTTCTTCGGATCTTCACAGCTGTCCCAGTTCATGGATCAGAACAATCCGCTGGGTGAGTTGACGCACAAGAGACGTCTGTCCGCGCTGGGACCGGGCGGTCTGTCCAGAGACAGAGCCGGATTCGAGGTCAGGGACGTACACTATACGCATTACGGCAGAATGTGCCCTATTGAGACACCGGAAGGCCCGAACATCGGTCTGATCAACTCGCTGGCATCTTATGCGAGAATCAATGAGTACGGTTTTGTGGAGGCACCTTACCGAGAGATCGACAAATCCGATCCGCAGAATCCAAGGGTTACGGACAGAGTTGTCTATATGACAGCGGATGAAGAGGATAATTATCATGTGGCACAGGCATCTGCGCCTCTTGATGAGAACGGATATTTTGCCCGCAACAATATATCCGGACGTTATAAAGAAGAGACCCAGGAATATCCGAAGGCGATGTTTGATTATATGGACGTTTCGCCCAAGATGGTATTTTCCGTTGCGACGGCTTTGATTCCGTTTTTGCAGAATGATGATGCAAACCGTGCGCTGATGGGATCTAACATGCAGAGACAGGCGGTTCCGCTTCTTTTCACGGAGACCCCTACAGTGGGAACCGGTATGGAGCCCAAGGCGGCTGTTGACTCCGGTGTCTGTGTGGTTGCAAAGAAGGCGGGAACGATTGATTACGTGTCTTCTGACCTGATCAGGATGACTTATGACGACGGTGAAAAGGACGAATATCATTTGACGAAGTTCTCCAGAAGTAACCAGTCCAACTGTTACAACCAGAAGCCTATCGTGTTTAAGGGCAATCGTGTTGCCCAGGGCGAAGTGATTGCAGACGGTCCTTCCACAGAGGGCGGCGAACTGGCGCTGGGTAAGAATCCGCTGATCGGATTCATGACCTGGGAAGGTTACAACTATGAGGACGCGGTATTATTAAGTGAAAGACTGGTACAGGAAGATGTCTATACTTCCGTACACATTGAAGAATATGAGGCAGAGGCGCGTGACACCAAACTGGGGCCGGAAGAGATCACGAGAGACGTTCCCGGTGTGGGTGACGATGCTCTTAAGGATCTGGATGACAGAGGAATTATCCGGATCGGTGCAGAGGTTCGTGCCGGCGATATCCTGGTGGGTAAAGTAACACCTAAGGGAGAGACGGAACTGACCGCCGAGGAGAGACTTTTACGTGCAATCTTCGGTGAAAAGGCCAGAGAGGTTCGTGACACATCTCTGAAAGTGCCTCACGGTGAATATGGTATCATCGTGGATGCCAAAGTGTTTACAAGGGAGAACGGCGACGAGCTTTCGCCCGGTGTAAATCAGGCAGTACGTATTTATATTGCTCAGAAGAGAAAGATTTCCGTGGGTGACAAGATGGCAGGCCGTCACGGTAACAAGGGTGTTGTTTCCCGTGTGCTTCCGGTGGAGGATATGCCTTATCTGCCTAACGGACGCCCTCTTGACATTGTGCTTAACCCGCTGGGTGTGCCTTCCCGTATGAACATCGGACAGGTACTTGAGATTCATCTGTCGCTGGCGGCTAAGGCGCTGGGCTTTAATGTTGCCACACCTGTGTTTGACGGTGCGAAGGAAGGCGATATTGCCGAGACACTGACACTTGCCAATGACTATGTCAATCTGGAATGGGAAGAATTCGAGGAGAAGCATAAAGATGATCTTCTGCCGGAGGTTATGGAATACCTTTATGACAACAGAGATCACCGCGAGGTATGGAAAGGCGTGGAAATCTCCAGTGACGGTAAGGTGCAGCTCAGGGACGGGCGTACAGGTGAGTATTTTGATTCGCCGGTTACCATCGGACACATGCATTACCTGAAACTCCATCATCTGGTAGACGATAAGATTCATGCACGTTCTACGGGTCCTTACTCTCTGGTAACGCAGCAGCCTCTGGGCGGTAAAGCACAGTTCGGCGGACAGCGTTTCGGTGAGATGGAGGTCTGGGCACTGGAAGCATACGGTGCGGCATATACTCTGCAGGAAATCCTTACAGTGAAATCCGACGATGTTGTGGGACGTGTGAAGACCTATGAAGCAATCATCAAAGGCGACAACATTCCTGAGCCCGGCGTGCCGGAGTCCTTTAAGGTATTGCTGAAAGAATTGCAGTCTCTCGGACTGGATGTGAGAGTACTCCGTGATGACCAGACAGAAGTAGAGATCATGGAGACAATTGATTACAGTGAGAATGAATACCGTTATGAGCTCGAAGGAGATTCCAGAAATTATGATTATGAGAAAGACTCTCTCGGCTCCATGGGTTATCAGAAGCAGGAGTTTGATGAGGACAGCGGAGAGCTTGTGAACAGCGAGGAAGAGGAAGAAGTACTTGCAGAGGAAGAGATGGAGCTGGAAGCTGATTTCGAAGAACAGGAGAAAGAGGTATTCTGAGACAGCGGACTGTGTGCCGGAATATGAAAGATTTTGTCCTGATAATGAGGTAAATATATAAACCTGGAAGGAGCATGGTGATTTAAATGTCGGATATGAAGCAAGAAGCTTATCAGCCTATGACTTTTGATGCCATAAAGATCGGATTGGCATCCCCTGAGAAGATCAGGGAGTGGTCAAGGGGTGAAGTAACGAAGCCGGAGACCATTAACTACAGAACGTTAAAGCCCGAAAAAGAAGGCCTGTTCTGCGAGAAGATTTTCGGACCCAGTAAAGACTGGGAATGTCACTGTGGAAAATATAAGAAGATAAGATACAAGGGTGTTGTCTGTGACCGATGCGGCGTGGAAGTTACGAAAGCCAGCGTCCGCAGGGAACGTATGGGACATATTGAACTGGCGGCTCCTGTTTCCCATATCTGGTATTTTAAAGGAATTCCGAGCCGGATGGGTCTGATCCTTGACCTGTCTCCGAGAGTGTTGGAGAAAGTGCTTTATTTTGCGTCCTATATCGTGCTGGACCGGGGCGAGAGTGATCTGGAGTACAAGCAGGTTCTGTCCGAGAAGGAATATCAGGATGCCAGAGAGGCATGGGGCAGCCGGTTCCGTGTAGGTATGGGCGCTGAAGCGATCAAGGAACTGCTGCAGGCAATTGATCTGGAAACAGAAGCAGTAGAATTGAAAGAGGGCCTGAAGGATTCCACAGGCCAGAAACGTGCGCGTATTATCAAGAGACTGGAAGTGGTAGAGGCTTTCCGTGAATCCGGTAACCAGCCGGAGTGGATGATCATGGATGCGATCCCGGTGATTCCGCCGGATCTTCGTCCTATGGTTCAGTTGGACGGCGGCCGTTTTGCGACCAGTGACCTGAATGATCTGTACAGAAGAATTATCAACAGAAACAACCGTCTGAAAAGGCTGTTGGAGCTGGGTGCGCCGGATATCATTGTCCGTAACGAGAAGAGAATGCTGCAGGAAGCAGTAGACGCGCTTATTGACAACGGCAGAAGAGGACGGCCTGTAACGGGACCCGGAAACAGGGCGTTAAAGTCTCTGTCCGATATGTTAAAAGGTAAATCCGGCCGTTTCCGTCAGAACCTGCTTGGCAAGCGTGTGGATTATTCCGGACGTTCCGTTATCGTGGTAGGTCCCGAACTGAAAATTTATCAGTGCGGTCTGCCGAAAGAGATGGCAATCGAGCTGTTTAAGCCTTTTGTTATGAAGGAACTGGTTTCCAGAGGCATTTCTCAGAACATCAAGAATGCCAAGAAACTGGTGGAGAGACTGGACACCCAGGTATGGGATGTGCTGGAAGAGGTCATCAAAGAGCATCCGGTTATGCTAAACCGTGCTCCTACACTGCACAGACTTGGTATTCAGGCATTTGAGCCGATTCTGGTAGAAGGTAAGGCGATCAAGCTGCATCCGCTCGTATGTACGGCGTTCAATGCCGACTTCGACGGTGACCAGATGGCTGTGCATCTTCCGTTGTCGGTGGAAGCACAGGCGGAATGCCGGTTCCTGCTCCTGTCTCCGAATAACCTGTTAAAACCGTCCGACGGCGGTCCGGTGGCCGTTCCCTCACAGGATATGGTGCTCGGCATCTACTATCTGACCCAGGAAAGACCCGGTGCAGTCGGAGAAGGCAAATTTTATAAAAATGTAAATGAAGCAATTCTGGCTTATGAGAACGGTGCATGTACACTGCATACCAGAATAACTGTCAGAGTCAGCAAACAGGCACCCGACGGAGAAATGGTGACGGGAAATGTTGAATCCACCCTGGGAAGATTCCTGTTCAATGAAATTCTCCCTCAGGATCTGGGATACGTTGACAGAAGCAATCCGGAAGACCTGCTGAAGCTGGAAGTGGATTTCCATGTGGGAAAGAAACAGTTAAAGCAGATACTGGAAAAAGTCATCAATATCCATGGCGCTGTAAAGACAGCAGAAGTGCTTGACCTGATCAAGTCTACAGGATATAAATATTCGACCAGAGCAGCGATGACAGTATCCATTTCCGATATGACCGTGCCGGCCAGAAAAGAAGAAATGCTTGAGGCGGCACAGGCTACGGTTGATAAGATCTCCGTGAATTTCAGACGTGGTCTGATTACCGAAGAAGAAAGATATCGTGCGGTCGTAGAGACATGGAACGAGACGGATAAAGAACTGACGGAAGTTCTTTTGTCCGGCCTTGATAAATACAATAATATTTTTATGATGGCAGATTCCGGTGCCCGTGGTTCCAACCAGCAGATCAAACAGCTGGCGGGTATGCGTGGACTGATGGCAGATACAACGGGAAGAACCATCGAGTTGCCCATTAAATCCAACTTCCGTGAAGGTCTGGACGTACTGGAATATTTCATGTCCGCGCACGGTGCACGTAAAGGTCTGTCCGATACGGCGCTGCGTACAGCAGACTCCGGTTATCTGACCAGACGTATGGTTGACGTTTCACAGGAACTGATTATCCGTGAGACCGATTGCTGCGAAGACAGGGAGGAGATTCCGGGTATCGTGGTAAAAGCCTTCATGGACGGAAAAGAAACCATCGAAGGATTGAAAGACAGAATTACAGGACGTTTTTCCTGTGAAGATATCAAAGACAGAGACGGCAATATGATCGTCAGGAGAAATCACATGATCACTCCTGCCCGTGCCGCAAGAATACTGAGTGCAGGCGTAAACGAAAAGGGTGAGCCTGTGGAGGAAGTAAAAATCCGTACAATCCTGACCTGCCGTTCCCATGTGGGAATCTGTGCGAAGTGTTACGGTGCGAACATGGCAACAGGTGAAGCAGTTCAGGTAGGTGAGGCTGTCGGAATTATTGCGGCGCAGTCCATCGGTGAGCCCGGTACACAGCTTACCATGCGTACCTTCCATACAGGTGGTGTGGCCGGTGATGATATCACACAGGGTCTTCCCCGTGTAGAGGAACTTTTCGAGGCCCGTAAGCCGAAAGGTCTGGCGATCATTGCAGAGTTTGGCGGTGTAGCTACGATTAAGGATACAAAGAAAAAGAGAGAAGTAGTGATCACCAATGACGAGACAGGTGAGTCAAAGACATATCTGATCTCTTACGGTTCCAGAATCAAGATTATGGACGGCGCCGTGTTAGAGGCAGGTGACGAACTGACAGAAGGTAGTGTAAACCCCCATGATCTGCTGAAGATCAAGGGAATCCGTGCGGTACAGGATTATATGCTGCGTGAAGTACAGCGTGTATACCGTCTGCAGGGTGTTGATATCGCTGATAAGCATATCGAAGTGATCGTTCGTCAGATGCTCAAGAAAGTACGTATTGAGAACAGCGGCGATACCGATTTCCTGCCGGGAACGCTGGTAGATGTTCTTGATTATGAGGATATGAACGAAGAACTGGTGAAAGCCGGTAAAGAGCCTGCAGAGGGCAAGCAGATCCTGCTTGGCATTACAAAAGCAGCGCTGGCAACAGATTCCTTCCTGTCGGCAGCATCTTTCCAGGAGACCACAAAGGTCTTGACCGAGGCGGCAATCAAGGGTAAAGTTGATTCCCTGATTGGTCTGAAGGAAAATGTTATCATCGGTAAGCTGATTCCTGCCGGAACCGGTATGAAGCGCTACCGTGACACGAAGCTGAGTACGGACGAGAATCTGCTGAGCCGTCTTGCAGCGGAAAATGAGATGAATTTTGATGATGACTTCGATTATATCCAGGACGATGAGATTGATGAGACGGAAGAAATCGAAGAAATTGATGAAATGACCGGTTTTGATGATGACGAGGCCAGTGAAGAACTTGATCTTATCGATGACGATTCGGAGTTTGAAGACGATGACACAGCAGAACTCGAAGAGCAGGAGATGGAAGTTGTAGAATAGAGCCGGGGAAGCCTCAGGTGATTCAAAGTTAAGAAAAATGTATTGACAATGCATTCACGTGCAAGTATACTATCTTAGTGTGCACGTGAATGCATTTTTTTGTGTTGCATAGGAAACAATCATTATGCGGTACAGTGCAGACCGGATGCCGTTCGCCGGAAGGCAGAGCAGCATGTCCCGGAAGACCGATTTGTGTTTTTCGTGCACGAAAGAATATTACAAAGGCATACAATTTATATCGCAGGAGGTGAAAAGAATGCCAACATTTAATCAGTTAGTCAGAAAAGGACGCCAGACATCTGTAAAGAAGTCAACAGCACCTGCTTTGCTGAAAGGATACAACTCCCTTCACAAGACAGCCATCGACACATCTTCTCCGCAGAAGAGAGGTGTTTGTACTGCTGTTAAGACTGCAACTCCTAAGAAGCCTAACTCAGCCCTCAGAAAGATCGCCAGAGTACGTCTTTCCAACGGAATCGAAGTTACAAGCTATATTCCCGGCGAAGGCCATAACTTACAGGAGCATAGCGTTGTTCTGATCCGTGGCGGCAGAGTAAAGGACTTACCCGGTACAAGATACCATATCATCAGAGGTACACTGGATACCGCGGGTGTTGCTAACAGAAGACAGGCTCGTTCCAAGTACGGCGCTAAGAGACCTAAAGCGGGCAAATAAGCCGGATTTTGTGCAGTGAAGACTGCATAACAGGCAAAGACAGGTTTATCACGTGGATTGGTTCTGCTGATTTACGGGAGCAGGCCTGTATTTGAAAAATTTGTTTTTAGGTTTAGTACCACAAACAGAACTAATTTAGTGTTGGGATTCTTGTATATATCAGAGGAAAATACTGCGAAGCAGTTTTTCCGGGAAAACCGCACGTACACATTGAATTAGAGGACACATGTGAGTACCGATGAATTATGAATCATAAGGAGGGAAGAATCGTGCCACGTAAAGGACATATTGCAAAGAGAGATGTATTGGCAGATCCTTTATACAATAATAAGGTTGTCACCAAGCTGATCAACAACATCATGTTGGACGGCAAGAAAGGTGTTGCACAGAAGATTGTATACGGAGCATTTGCAAGAGTAGAAGAGAAATCCGGCAAGCCGGCACTCGATGTATTTGAGGAGGCTATGAACAACATCATGCCTGTTCTCGAAGTTAAGGCAAGACGTATCGGCGGCGCTACCTATCAGGTACCGATCGAGGTTCGTCCGGACAGACGTCAGGCTCTCGGTCTTCGCTGGCTGGTAATGTTTTCTCGTAAAAGAGGCGAGAAGACCATGCAGGAAAGACTCGCGAATGAGATTTTAGATGCTGCAAACAATACAGGTGCAGCAGTTAAGAGAAAAGAAGATATGCACAAAATGGCAGAGGCGAACAAGGCATTTGCGCACTATCGTTTCTAAAGACAAAAAGATTTACTAAGCCAGCAGAAAACGCTGACTAAGAAAATCTATATTTTGTCTGGAAGAAATCAGAGATTTCTTCCGCGTTTTTGGATAAATATAAGGAGGAAAAAACCTTGGCTGGAAGAGAATATCCGTTAGAGAGAACCAGAAATATAGGTATTATGGCTCATATCGATGCCGGTAAGACCACATTGACAGAGCGTATCTTATATTATACTGGCGTAAACTACAAGATCGGTGATACTCATGAAGGTACTGCTACCATGGACTGGATGGAGCAGGAGCAGGAAAGAGGTATCACGATCACATCAGCCGCTACGACATGCCACTGGACTTTGGAAGAGAACTGCAAACCGAAGGAAGGTGCATTAGAGCATCGTATCAATATTATTGATACGCCTGGTCACGTTGACTTTACTGTAGAAGTTGAACGTTCACTCCGTGTACTTGATGGCGCCGTAGGTGTATTTTGTGCAAAGGGTGGTGTTGAGCCGCAGTCAGAGAACGTATGGAGACAGGCTGATACCTATAATGTACCGAGAATGGCATTTATCAATAAGATGGATATCTTAGGTGCTAATTTCTATGGTGCGGTAGATCAGATTCGAAACAGATTGGGCAAGAATGCTATCATTCTTCAGCTGCCTATTGGTAAGGAAGATGAGTTTAAAGGCATTATTGACCTGTTCGAAATGAAGGCTTATATCTACAATGATGATAAGGGTGAGGATATCCAGATCACAGAGATTCCTGCCGATATGGCGGATGACGCTGCGCTCTATCATGATGAACTGGTGGAGAAAGTATGCGAACTGGATGACGAACTTACAATGATGTATCTGGAGGGCGAGGAGCCTTCCGTAGAAGATATGAAGAAAGCACTGCGTAAGGGTACCTGCGAATGTACAGCAGTTCCTGTTTGCTGTGGTTCCGCATACAGAAACAGGGGCGTTCAGAAGCTTCTGGATGCAGTTCTGGAGTATATGCCGGCACCCACAGACATTCCCGCGATCAAGGGCGTAGATCCTGATGGTAATGAAGTAGAGAGACATGCATCTGATGATGAGCCTTTCTCTGCACTTGCATTTAAGATCATGGCTGACCCGTTCGTAGGTAAGCTTGCATTCTTCCGTGTGTATTCCGGTACGATGAACTCCGGTTCTTACGTGCTGAATGCAACAAAAGACAAGAAAGAGCGTGTGGGACGTATCCTGCAGATGCATGCCAATAAGAGAGCAGAGCTGGATAAGGTATATTCCGGTGATATTGCTGCGGCAGTCGGCTTTAAGCTGACCACAACCGGTGATACAATCTGTGATGAGCAGCATCCGGTTATCTTAGAGTCCATGGAATTCCCTGAGCCGGTTATCGAACTGGCAATTGAGCCTAAGACCAAAGCTGGTCAGGGCAAGATGGGTGAGGCGCTTGCAAAGCTTGCAGAAGAAGATCCGACCTTCCGTGCTCATACAGATCATGAAACAGGTCAGACAATCATTGCAGGTATGGGTGAGCTGCATCTGGAGATCATCGTAGACCGTCTGCTTCGTGAATTTAAAGTAGAGGCTAACGTAGGTGCTCCGCAGGTTGCCTACAAAGAGACATTTACCAAGCCTGTGGATCAGGAATACAAATATGCGAAACAGTCCGGCGGTCGTGGACAGTACGGTCACTGTAAAGTTAAATTTGAGCCCATGGATCCTAATGGTGAGGAGACATTCAAGTTTGAGACCAGCGTAGTCGGCGGTGCAATTCCGAAGGAGTATATCCCGGCAGTCGGCGAAGGTATCGAGGAAGCTTCCAAAGCAGGTGTTCTGGGTGGATTCCCTGTACTTGGTGTTCATGCCAATGTATATGACGGTTCTTACCATGAAGTTGACTCTTCCGAGATGGCATTCCACATTGCAGGTTCCATGTGTTTCAAAGAGGCAATGAAGAAAGCGGGTCCTGTGCTTCTTGAGCCGATTATGAAGGTTGAAGTAACGATGCCGGAAGACTATATGGGTGATGTCATCGGTGATATCAACTCCCGCCGCGGACGTATCGAAGGTATGGAAGACATCGGCGGAGGCAAGATGGTGAAAGGTTATGTGCCGCTTGCTGAGATGTTCGGTTATGCTACTGACTTGCGTTCCAAGACACAGGGTCGTGGTAACTACTCCATGTTCTTTGAGAAATATGAGCAGGTACCGAAGAGCGTACAAGAAAAGGTACTGGCAGCTAAGGCGAAGTAAGTGTAAAGAACCTTATCTTGAAGAAAAGGTATTAGCAGCTAAAGCGAAGTAAGACAGGCAGGCAACAACCATTTTTCAATATTTTTACTGTTCTAAATGGTTGATGCAAATAATGCTTGAAAATCTTGGCAATCTTTAATATAATCAAAGATAGCTGAGTGTAGAGAAACATTTAAAAATTTATCTAGTTTTATAAGGAGGACTTTAGAAATGGCTAAAGCTAAGTTTGAAAGAAACAAACCACATTGTAATATCGGCACCATTGGTCACGTTGACCATGGTAAGACAACTTTGACAGCAGCGATCACAAAGGTACTTTCCGAGAGAGTTGCAGGTAACACTGCTACAGATTTCGAGAATATCGACAAAGCTCCGGAAGAGAGAGAAAGAGGTATCACAATCTCTACCGCTCACGTTGAGTACGAGACAGATAAGAGACATTATGCACACGTTGACTGTCCTGGACATGCTGACTACGTTAAGAACATGATCACAGGTGCTGCTCAGATGGATGGCGCTATCCTTGTTGTAGCTGCTACAGACGGTGTTATGGCTCAGACCAAAGAGCACATCCTTCTGTCCCGTCAGGTAGGTGTACCTTATATCGTAGTATTCATGAACAAATGTGACATGGTAGACGATCCTGAGCTGCTTGAGCTGGTTGAGATGGAGATCACAGAGCAGTTAGAGGAGTACGAGTTCACAGACTGCCCGATCGTTAAAGGTTCCGCTCTGAAGGCCCTGGAAGATCCTACCAGCGAGTGGGGCGACAAGATCATGGAACTCATGAGCACAGTTGATGATTATATTCCGGATCCTCAGCGTGATACAGATAAGCCTTTCCTTATGCCTGTTGAGGACGTATTCTCTATCACAGGTCGTGGTACCGTTGCTACAGGTAGAGTAGAGCGTGGTACACTGCATATGTCTGATGATGTTGAAATCATCGGTGTTAAGGAAGAGACACAGAAATCTGTTGTAACAGGTATCGAGATGTTCCGTAAGTTACTGGATGAGGCACAGGCTGGTGATAACATCGGTGTTCTGCTTCGTGGTATCCAGAGAACTGATATCGAAAGAGGACAGGTTCTTGCTAAACCCGGTTCTGTAACCTGCCACAGAAAGTTTACAGCTCAGGTTTACGTTCTGACAAAGGACGAGGGTGGCCGTCATACACCTTTCTTCAACAACTATAGACCGCAGTTCTACTTCAGAACAACAGATATCACAGGTGTTTGTAATCTGCCTGATGGCACAGAGATGTGCATGCCTGGTGATAACGTAGAGATGAGCATTGAGTTGATTCATCCGATCGCTATGGAGCAGGGTCTTACGTTTGCGATCCGTGAGGGCGGACGTACAGTAGGTTCAGGTCGTGTGGCTACTATCATCGAGTAATTAGTAAAAAGCTAGATTTTATGGGGCTTTCCGAGAAATCGGGAAGCCCTTTTTGAAACTTTGCAACAGTGAAAAAGTGGAAAGTGGTGCCAAAACGGTGCCGGCTCACCGTATGGAAGTGTTTTGGCGGGGGATATGAAATAAAGACCTTTACGAAACGGACAAGGAAGTGCAAAATCTGATAGACTGGGTATGCCTGCCAGAGCAGATAAAGACTAACAATAATACAATCCGCAGTCTGACCGGGGAATATAAGAAGATAGAGCCAGCTTGCCGGGAGGGAGTGAGAGCGCAGTTGGAGCGTATGAAAGAACTGTGCAAAGAGCGCAACGGTCTTTATGAGAAGCAGAATAACTTGAAAGAGCAAAAACAGAAGATTGAAAAGTCGTTGGAATGATAAGAAATATGGGGTGAGGCGGTTGCAACGCCCTATATTTTTGTGGGAAATTGGAAATGGAAGTGGTATAATCAGACATATTGTTATAGAATTTCAAATGATTGATGGGAGGACTATAGATGTCAAAACAAAAATTGATTATTATAGCAGGCTCTCCGTGTGTGGGGAAAACGACAGTGACACAGAAACTTTTTACTTCTTATGAGAACAGTGCCTATTTTGACGGCGATTGGGCATGGTGTGTCAATCCGTTTTCGGTTGATGATCCGAGGTTGAGAAATGGTGATAAAACAATGTCATTCGCGTTATCTACATATTTAAACTCTAGTTTTGATTATGTCTTTTTTTCATCGGTTGTTGTTGTGGATAAAACAATTCGTGAAGCGATACTAAAAGATATAACGGCAAAAGATTATTCTGTTATTGGCATTACCCTGACCTGTTCAGAGGAAATTTTGCGTGAACGTCATAAAAAACGTGGAGATGCAAATGAATGTTCTTTTTTCTGGCTGCATTTAAAACCATATGAAGGCGATTATGTTATCAACACAGATAATAAAAGTGTTCAGCAGATAGTTGATGAAATGAAAGTTATTATAGATAATGAGGGAAATGAATAGTGGAATTTAAAACAAACGATTTAATACTGCGAACTGTGACTGAAAACGATATTAAGGAGATTGCAAGAATGTGGGAATACCCACATGAAACAACGATAGATAAGGCATACGAAGCATTAAAATACATGGAATATACTCATAGTAAGAATCAACAGAAATCAATTTGCCATTTGTGTTTGGGCGTTTTTCAAAAGAAAGAACCAAATGTGATAATAGGCTGGTGCGGATTAGACGGAGAAGCCGAAACAGGAAAAACAGTTCTTTTTTATATGATTGATGAAAAATACCGAAATCAAGGTTATGCTACGCAATGTGCTATGGAATTGATAAATTATGCGTTTGAAAAGATGGAATATGACATAATCTATGGAGGATGTGCAAAGAGCAATGTAGAATCATATAGAGTTATGCGAAAGGCTGGAATGGTTCAAAATTCCTTTTATGAAAATGGGGATTATATTTTTTCGATTGATAGAAAAGCATTTTTAAATTCCAAAAATTAAACGGGTTGTAAGTTGTAAAATATAGTCTGTCCCATGGATCTTTAGTGATAATAAATACATGGTGCTGGCGCCATGTAAATAATGTTATTCAGGAAAAGGGTGTTCCTGGTGCCAAAACGGTGGCAAGAAATCATGCAAATAAAAATACATCACACAAAAATAATGAATTTACGTTGTTTTCCGCAACAAAAAGTATAGAGAATACCACAAAAAACGCTATTCAAATACCGTGAGGTCTGCAGGACTGTTGATTCAGGTCGTGTGGCTGCGATTATTGAGTAATCTTTGAATTAAGCGTTATAGTTATACGAAAGATAAAGACCGCAGTTCCTTGAGAAATCAAGGAGTTGCGGTTTTTTGATGCCCCAAAATAAAAGCGCACCAAAGGAAAGTTACTTGGATACCATGTAAGCGATTTAATGTATTCGGAGCGGCGTTTGGTCATGGAACAGTCAAAGGTATTGGAACAGGCAGAAAGGGCAAAGAAACGTCCGAAACGAAACAGACCTTTACGAAAAGGATAGGAAATACAAAATCTGATAGGACTGGGTGTGGCGGTTGCTATGGGCGGTCGTTACGGCTGAACTCGTTTAGAAAAGCAATGGAAAAACAAGCAGAAAAGTGATACAATAATAAATACTATATATGTAAAAATACAAATGAAAGGTGAGCAGTTATGGCAAGATATACTTATACATTACGTCAGGAAATAAGTCATCAGGGTTTAAATAAATATCGAGTGGTTACAGCTCAAAATAGATATGAGTTAAATCAAAAGATTGCAGCTATTCAAGCACAATGGGATGAACAATGGCAAAGAAAGTGTGAGGTAGAGGCACGTAAGCAGGAATTAGAAGCTAGAAAGAGAGATAAGGAGCAACAAAAACGAGATATAGAAAAAGCTGTTAAATTTGCTGAAGATATGACAAAAGATGCGGTTGACAGTTTGGAGCAAATAGAAAATATTTTGAAAATTCAAATAAAACCTTTAGAAGCTTGTGATATGTATGATAAATCTCAATTTACAACAAGCGTGCCGGTTAAGCCAACTCAAAAAACTTTTTCAAGAGAACCTCTTCGTGAAGATAGTATATATAATCCCCCAATGTCTTTCTTTACGAGTATTTCAAAAAAGAAAAAGCAGGATTTTATAGATGAAAATGATAAGAAATTCAATCATGATTATAAAAAATGGCAAGAAGAATGTGACAAAATATCGAATGATAATTCTAATGCTGCTGCTTTATACAGAGAAGAAGTTGAAAAATGGGAAAAGGAAAAGAATGAATTTTTACGAAATAAAGAAGAATTTAATAAGGGGATTGATGAACTATTTGTTTCATATAAGGAGGGGGATAAAGATGCATCAGAAATATATTATGCAGAATTGTTAGAAAGAATAAATCTTCCACTTGAATTTGAAAATGAAACAAGGTGTGAATATAACTCTGATAGTAAAATGTTAATTGTTGATATTACGCTGCCAACAGTTGATAATTTGCCTAATTTAAAGAAGGTAACGTATGTTAAGTCTTCTGGAGAATATAAGGAATCCTATCAGTCAGATGCTTTTATGAAAAAAATGTATGATAAAGCGATTTATGATATTGTTTTATTAACATTAAAAGCAATATTTGGTGCAAATGATCCAAATGTAGAAGCGGTTGTACTTAATGGTAAAGTAAATACGATAGATAAATCAACAGGTAAGGCAATTTCACCATATATATTATCTGTAAATGTTTCAAGAGAAAGTTTCAAAGATCTTAATTTAGAATATATTGATTCAAAGGAATGGTTTAAGAGTTCAAAAGGAATATCGGCTGCAACATTTACGAAAATCACACCAGTTGCCCCAGTGGTAGAGATAAGCAGAGAAGATTCGAGATTTATTGAAGGTTATGAAGTGGCTGATAAATTAGATGAGTCTGTAAACTTAGCGGCTATTGACTGGCAAGATTTTGAAAATTTAATTCGTGAGTTATTTGCTGAAGAATTTAATTCAAATGGTGGAGAGGTAAAAATTACTCAAGCAAGTAGAGACGGTGGCGTTGATGCGATTGCATTTGATCCAGATCCAATTAGGGGTGGCAAAATTGTTATTCAAGCAAAGCGTTATACAAATGTTGTAGGGGTATCAGCAGTTAGGGATTTATATGGAACTGTAATGAATGAGGGTGCAACAAAAGGAATTCTTGTTACAACATCAAATTATGGAAATGATGCATATGAATTTGCAAAGGGAAAACCTTTAACGTTAATGAATGGAGCGAACCTATTGTTTTTGCTTGAAAAACACGGACATAAGGCTAAAATTGATTTAAAAGAAGCCAAAGAACTGAATAATCAAAAAAATTTTTAGACATTGGTTTGCTACTAATTCCAAAACGGTGCCAAGAAATCATGCAAATAAAAATACATCACACAAAAATAATGAATTTGCGTTGTTTTCCGCAACAAAAAGTATAGAGAATACCACAAAAAACGCTATTCAAATACCGTGAGGTCTGCAGGACTGT
>ERZ808035.334-NODE-334-length-48084-cov-5.186577_pt1 | contig 48084 bp, 44 predicted proteins | sample MGYA00380189_ERZ808035 | MGnify/ENA primary metagenome ERZ808035 (study PRJEB31490, sample SAMN06133407) | mouse gut metagenome | isolation source: M5_1 | host: mice | place: China: Chengdu | collected 2015-05 ... | reverse complement strand
ATCGGGCCCAACCCCTTCGCGCGCTACGAGGGGTTCCAGTTCTGGGCCACCGACGCCCTGGCCGCCGGCGCCTCCGTCGACGGCGTGCGCCTGCAGATCGTGCAGGAGAACGCACCGGCCGACGCCGGCACCCTCAAGGTGGACCAGTCGTGCGTCAACGCGCTCATGAACGCGTGCGGCCTCAAGGCGTCATCGGGTACCACGACGGTGGCCACGCCGCAGACCGTGACGCCCAAGATGGACAACGCGCCCGACTTCGTGGCAAAGGCCGGCACCTCGGGCGACACCGTGTGGGCGGTGGTGGTGTGGCGCCAAGGCGACGCCGTGCAGGCCGCCGTGTGCGCGGCGCACACCGAGACGCTGGAGGACAACCTCAAGAAGGAGTCGGTGGACCTGGGGCACTACGGCGACTCCATGGCCAACCTTGCAGCGTCGTACATCGTGGGGGAGGCGGGACGATGACCTCGGGGGGCAGGGGCGCGTGCGCGGCCGGTGCGTCGGGCGACGGGCGGGGGCACCGGGGGCCCGAGCATCGGGAGCCCGAGCGCCGCGACCCGGAGTTCTGCCGTGCGGAGAACGAGGACGACGACGGCTACGACCCCTGGAGCGACCGCCGGCCGGAGCCGGAGCCCCTCTGGGAGGAGGACCCCTGGGCGTGACGGCGCGTCCCCTTTGAGAAAAGACGGGTCGCGCCGGGGTCCCCAAGGTATGCGGTTCATCAATAGCAAAATAAGCGAAGTGACGGGCGGGCCAGGCGCCGCTGTCATGTCGCGCCGCGGACGGCCGGCGGCTTGGGGGGCCTCTGGCGGCGGGCCCGCTGCCTGAGTGCATGGGCTCGGGCCTTCGGTGAGCGGTTCTCGGCAGTTCGCTGCTTCAGTGAGCGGGTTTCCGCACACCGAAGGGCCGAGAGAACGCACCGAGGCGATGAGCCCGTGCACCGAAGGGCCGAACCCTGCGGCGGCGTCCCGGCGGCAGCGCCCCGGCAGCGCCCTAATGCCTTAGTGGACGATCAACCACACGACCAGCGCCACCACGGCCACGGCGATCACGGTCACCAGTGCCATGGTCACGCGGCGCTGCTGCATCTGGCGCTTGGAGGAGAACAGGTCGCGCCGGCCCTTGGGCACGCTCAGGTACTGGCCGTACCGGAGGTCCTTCTTGAAGCGCTTCTCGTCGGCGCGGCTGCGGCGGTACCCGGCGCCGGAGAGCACGGGGCCGCGGCGCGTGGTGAAGCCGGACTCGTGGGCGTAGTCGATGGCGCCCTCGGTGTCGTCCTCGTCCATGAGGTCCACGGCGGGCTGGGTCACGTGGGGCACCGGCTCGCGCACGAAGGCCTCGCGGCCGCGGCCCACGGACGGCGTCGTCGGGGCGGCGTGGCGCGGGGCGGCGTTGGCCGGCCGGGCGGGCTCGGGGTCCGGGGAGCGGTGGTCGAGGTCGCCCTCGAAGGCGGGGTCCACGGCCGAGAGGTCGTCCTCCGGCGTGGCGGCCGAGACGGTGGGCGGCTCGTCGTCGAAGTCCGGCAGGTCGAGGCCCGTGACGCGCTGGGTCCGCCCCAGGTTGGGGATGGCGGGCCCCGTGGTGGGTCGTTCGGTCCGCTCGTGCTCTGCCATGGTCGCTCCCGTCCCCGGTGCCGCTCGGCTTGGTGTGTTCACGCCATTCTAGAAGAGCCCCGACGCGGGCGCCGCCCCTCTCGCCACCCGTTAGAAAACCGACACGGGTGCGTCCTGCGCCGCCGCCAGCACCCGCAGGCGCCCGTCGGGGGTGGCGGCGTGAACGCCCAACGCGTCCAGCGGCTCGGCGCCGACCGCGGCCGCCAGGCACCGCACGGCCACGGAGGGGCGGTTGTTCTCCTGCGAGAGGTGCATGGCCACCACGGCCTCTGTCTCCCGGGTGACCAGCGACGGCAGCGCCGCGGCGGCCTGGGCGTTGGAGAGGTGGCCGCGCTCGCCGGCCACACGGGCCTTGAGGTAGGCGGGGTAGGGGCCGCCCCGGAGCATGGCCTCGTCGTGGTTGGACTCCAGGGCGAGGATGCGCATGCCGGCCAGGGTGCGGGCGGCCTCGGGGGTCAGCACGCCCGTGTCGGTGCAGATGCCCACGGCGTCGCCGCCGCAGCGCACCGTCACGCCCATGGGCTGGCGCACGTCGTGGCTCGTGGGGAACGTGGAGACCTCCAGGCCCGCCACCGAGAAGCCCTCGCCGGGCACGACGGTCTCGAAGGGCAGGGCCTCCATGGCCGGCCGCGCCGTTGCCGTGCCCTCGCTCGCCACCAGGAGCCCACGCCAGTGGCGGCACCACACGGCCAGGCCGCGCACGTGGTCCCCGTGCTCGTGGGTCACCACACAGGCCGAGGCCGCCTCCACGTCCACGCCCAGCTCGGCCCCGCGGCGCAGGAGCTCCCTGCGCGAGAGGCCGTCGTCCACCAGCAGGGAGCCGTCGGGCCCCTCCACCAGGTAGGCGTTGCCCTTGGACCCGGAGGCCAGGACGTGCAGGGTCAGCAGGCGTTCCATGGGGCCTCCTTGCGGGCGGGGCGGTGTCTCGGGCCCCACAAGACTACACTTCAATGCTGTCCCTGCGCCCCGCGTCCGCCCGAGGAGGACCCCATGACCAGCGTCGCCAAACGCTACGGCACCGGCACCGCGCGCTTCTCGCGCCCCGCCCCCGCCGGCGACCCTGCCCTGCGCGCCCCCGTGGTGCTCATGGTCTCGGGCGGGGCGGACTCCTGCGCCCTGCTCCTCATGGCCGCCACCTCGAGCCTCGACATCGACGACGGCCGCGGCTGCGCCCCCATCGCCCGCGAGCGCCTGCACGTGCTCCACGTGAACCACGGCCTCCGCGGCATCGACGCCGAGGAGGATGCCGAGTTCGTGGCCGACCTCGCGGCCCGCCACGGCATCCCGTGCACGATGAGGTTCGTGGACGTGCCCGCGCTCACCGACGCCACGCCGGGAGAGTCGTTCGAGTCCGTGGCGCGCCAGGTGCGCTACGACGAGGCCACGGGGCTCGCCAACCGCCTCTGCGCCGAGGCGGGCTGCCCCCGCTCGGCCGCGCGCATCCTCACCGGCCACACGGCCGACGACCGCTGCGAGACCTTCTTCATGAACGCGCTCAGGGGCGCCGGGCCGTCCGGCCTCTCGTCCATCCCCCGTCGCCGCAACCGCGTCGTGCGCCCGCTTCTGGACCGCACCCACGACGACCTCTGCGACTACCTGCGCATGCACGGCGTGGTCTGGCGCGAGGACGCCACCAACGCCGACACCCGCTACCTGCGCAACTACGTGCGCCACGTCGTGGTGCCCGCCGCCGCCGAGCGGAACCCCCGCCTCGTGGAGGCCGTGGCCACCTCGTGCGACCTCATGGCCGACGAGGACTCCTTCATGACCTCCGTTGCCGCCCGGGCCCTCCGCGAGGTCTGCCGCCGCGCGGACCCCGGCGCCCGCACCCTGGACGCCGGGCGCCTCGCCGCCATGGACGTGGCCGTCGCCCGCCGCGTGGTGCGCATGGCCCTGCTCGAGGTGGCGCCCGGTGCCCGGCTGGAGGCCCGCCACATCGCCCGGGTGCTGTCGCTCGTGGCGGCGGGGGAGGGGTCGTTCACGGCGCCCCTCGGCGTGGACGTCTCGGTGCAGTACGGGCTGCTCCGCATCCGCGGGCGCGAGGGGGCGGCCGTGCTCCGCGGCGCATGGCTCGACGTCCCGGGCACCCTCGACCTCGGCGACGGCCGCACCCTCACGGCGTCGCTCGTGGCCGTCTCCGGCGCCGACGACCCACCCGGCCTCGCCCGCACGTTCGCCTCCGAGCGCGGCGCGGCCTCGGCCATGCTCGACGCCGAGGCCTCCGGGGTGTCGCCCACGGGCGGCCGGCTCTGGGTCGCGGCGCCGCAGCCGGGCGAGGTGCTCTGCCCCCTGGGCATGCACGGCCAGTCCAAGCGGCTCTCGGACCTCCTCCAGGACGCCCGCGTCCCCGCCCGCGACCGCGCCTCCGTGCCGGTGGTGCGCACCGGCGCCACAGGCCCCGTGGTCTGGGTGGCCGGCGTGCGCGCCGACGAGCGCAGCCGTGTGCAGCCCGCCACAAAGACCCTGCTAGTATTGAACCTGCACGGCGCATGAGGAGGCATCGAGGAGAGGAAGCCGTCATGGCAGAGCTGCACCCCGACATCGAGCGCGTGGTCTTCTCGGAGGAGGACATCGCGGGCATCGTGGAGAAGATGGGCCGCGAGATCACCGAGGAGTACGCCGACAAGAACCCGCTGGTCGTCTGCGTCCTCAAGGGCGCCGTGGTCGTCATGGCCGACATCATGCGGGCCATCGAGGCGCCGCTGACCATCGACTTCATGGCCGTCTCCAGCTACGGCGACGCCACGTCGTCCTCGGGTGTCGTGCGCATCCTCAAGGACCTCGACTCCCGCATCGAGGGGCGCCACGTCATCATCGTCGAGGACATCCTCGACTCCGGCCTGACCCTCTCGTACCTCATCAACATGCTGCAGTCCCGCGGCCCCGCCTCCGTGGAGGTCGCCGCCTTCCTCGTCAAGGACGTCGAGGACCGCGACTGCTCCGTCGTCCCCAAGTTTGTGGGCGCCCACGTGCCAAACGAGTTCATCGTCGGGTATGGTCTGGATTATGCGGAGCGCTACCGCAACCTTCCATACATCGGAGTTCTCAAGCCGGAGTGCTACTCCTAGGGCGAGCGAGCCCAGTCAGGGGGAGGGGCCTTCGGCCCGGCAGGGGGTAACCACATGGCCGACCAAAAACCCACCGGAAGGCCCACGGGGCCGTCGGGCAAGAGGCCCGGCCCGTCCCGCTCGAGCCTTCTCTACGTGCTCATCCTCGTGGCCTGCGCCGGCTACCTGTTCTGGTCCATGGGGGGCACGGGCGTGCCCCAGGCCCCCCAGGGCGACGGCGGCGCGGCCGGCCAGACCCAGGCGGCCGCGCCCAAGAGCGGCGGCAGGCTGTCCACGAGCGAGTTCGTGACGGCCGTCGACGACGGGCGCGTCAAGAGCGCCACGTGGTCCGCGTCGTCGGGCACGGTCACCGGCACCTACTGGGAGAACAAGGACAAGGTGGGCAGCGAGTCCGACCTCGCCACGTTCACCAGCTCCTACGCCGGGGCCGACTCCCTCGAGGAGCTCATGGCCGCCCACCCCGACACCGACTTCACGGTGGACACGAGCGATTCCGCGGCCGGCATGGAGTTCCTCTTCACGCTGCTGCCCACGGTGATCATCATCGTGTTCATGTTCTACTTCATGAACCGCATGCAGGGCCAGAACTCCGGCGCCATGCAGTTCGGCAAGACCAAGGCCAAGACCACCGAGGAGACCCGCCCCACGGTGAAGTTCTCCGACGTGGCCGGCATCGACGAGGCCGTGGCCGAGATCCGCGAGATCCGCGACTTCCTCGTCAACCCCGAGCGCTTCCAGCGCATGGGCGCCAAGATCCCCCACGGCGTGCTGCTCATGGGCCCTCCGGGCACCGGCAAGACCCTGCTCGCCAAGGCCGTGGCCGGTGAGGCCAACGTGCCGTTCTTCTCCATCTCGGGCTCCGACTTCGTGGAGATGTTCGTGGGCGTCGGCGCCAGCCGCGTGCGCGACCTCTTCAAGCAGGCCAAGGCGGCCGCCCCCGCCATCGTCTTCATCGACGAGATCGACGCCGTGGGCCGCCAGCGCGGCGCCGGCCTGGGCGGCGGCCACGACGAGCGCGAGCAGACCCTGAACCAGCTCCTCGTGGAGATGGACGGCTTCGAGGGCAACGCCACCGTCATCCTCATCGCCGCCACCAACCGCCCCGACGTCCTCGACCCGGCCCTCCTGCGCCCCGGGCGCTTCGACCGCCAGATCACGGTGGACCGCCCCGACGTCAAGGGCCGCGAGAAGATCCTGCAGGTGCACAGCGCCAACAAGCCCCTGGAGCCGGACGTCGAGTACGGCGCCCTCGCCAAGCTCACCCCCGGCTTCACCGGCGCCGACCTCGCCAACCTCATGAACGAGGCGGCCCTCCTCGCCGCCCGGCGCGACAAGGACGCCATCGGCATGGAGGAGATCGAGGAGGCCATGGAGCGCGTCATCGCCGGTCCCGAGCGCAAGAGCCGCGTGGTGTCCGAGCTCGAGCGCACCACCATCGCCTTCCACGAGTCGGGCCACGCGCTGGTGGGCCACTACCTCTCCAACGCCGACCCGGTGCATAAGATCACGATCGTCCCGCGCGGCCAGGCCCTCGGCTACACGCTGTCGCTGCCCGAGGAGGACCACTTCCTCCAGACCCGCAACGCCATGTTCGAGCAGATCGCCGTGCTGCTGGGCGGCCGCACCGCCGAGGAGCTCTTCTGCGAGGACATCACCACCGGCGCCTCCAACGACCTCGAGCGCGCCACCAAGCTGGCCCGCCAGATGGTCACCCGCTACGGCATGTCCAAGGTGCTGGGCACCCAGGTGTTCGGCGAGGCCCAGCACGAGGTGTTCCTGGGCCGCGACTACGCCGACAAGCAGGACTACTCGCCCGAGACCGCCCTGCGCATCGACGGCGAGGTGAGCCGCATCATGCGCCAGGCCCACGAGAGGGCCAAGGCCATCCTCGAGGAGCACGCCGACCAGATTCGCACCATGGCGGGCGTGCTGCTGGAGCGCGAGACCGTGGAGGGCGAGGCCGTGCAGGCCCTGCTCGACGACACCTGGGACGAGTACCTCCAGGCCCATCCCGAGGAGAGGGCCAACGAGGAGGCCGCCGAGGTGGGCCACGTGGTCAAGCCCGCCGGCGACGCCACGGGCGACGGCGGCTTGGACGAGCTGGGAAGCGAGGAGGCCCACGAGCCCGAGGAGGAGCTCGACCACGAGCTCGACCCGAGACCCGGCTCGGAGGAATCCGAGGACTAGCCGTCACACAGCGCCACCAAAGAGGGCGGGCGTGACCGGAACCGATCCGGTCACGCCCGCCCTTCTTCTGTCCCAACGGTCGCTGTCCCATCACCCGGACACTTTTGTCCCAATGGTCGGGCACTTCTGTCACATTGCTGGATTGATGCGCCGTGCCCCTGTCACGACACCACGTTCTGGGGGTTGCCCTCGCAGAACGCCGTCACGTTGGCGAAGGCGATCTTGGCGCGCCGTTCCATGGCCTCGGCGGTGTAGTAGCCAACGTGGGGCGTGAGCACCGTGCGGGGCGCCGAGAGGAGTGGGTCGTCCGGGTCCAGCGGCGGCTCCCGGTCGAACACGTCCACGGCGGCGCCGCCCAGGTGCCCGGAGGCGAGGGCGTCGGCGAGCGCCGTCGCGTCCACGATGGGGCCGCGGGCGCAGTTAACGAGCACGGCGCCCCTCTTCATGGCGGCGATCTTCTCGGCGTCGATGAAGCCGCGGGTGGCCTCGGTGAGCGGCAGGTGCACCGAGACGATGTCGGACTCCGCCAGGAGGGCGTCGAGCCCGCGGTAGCTCACACCGAGCTTCATGCAGGCGGGGTTGGGGTGCCTCGCATAGCCCAGCACCTGGGCGCCGAAGGCCGAGAAGAGCGCGGCCACCCGGGTGCCGATGTGCCCCGTGCCCACGATGCCCACGGTCTTCCCGGCGATCTCGGTGCCCATGAGGCCTTGGGAGGTCCCGCCGTCGCGCACGGCCCGCTGGCCGGAAGGCACACGGCGCAGCACGTCGACGGTGAGGCCCATCACGAGCTCGGCCACCGCGGTGTCGGAGTAGCCGGCGCAGTTGCACACGGTGACGCCTTGGGCGCGGCAGGCGTCGGTGTCCACGAGGTCCACGCCGGTGAAGGCCACGTCCACGAGCTTGAGCTTGGGCAGCGCGTCGACCACCGACGCCGGGAACGGCGTGTTGGCGATGATGACGATGTCGGCGCCCTGGGCGCGCTCCCGCAGCTCGTCGGGGTCGGTGGTGCGGGTGGGGAAGGCCCTGAAGCTGTGACCGGCGGCCACGAGCGGCGCCGAGAGCTCGGCCACGGTCTTGTCGGGCACGGAGAGGGGCTCGAGCAGTGCGATGTTCACGGTAGGGACTCCTTTCGATGGGAGCATCCTAACGCACCGGGTTGCGCGATGCATCAACGGGGAGCTGCCGGCGCCGGCCGCGCGTGACGGCGGCGCCCGGCCCGTCTGCCACCTCGCCTGTTGCGCGATTGATGGGCAACGCGCGGTAGGGCCGCACAGTGAGGCGCCTTCGACGCAGATGCGGCTTGCCGTGCGCTCGCCAGGCCCTTCTCGCGGCGAGAGGGGCCTGGCGAACGGTTCCCGGCGCGCAAGGGCCCCTTGGCGAACGGCCGGCCGCTCGCCAAGGGGCCCTTGTGTCGGAAGGCCCTTGCTGGGCGCCCTTAGTGTGTGCCGTGCGGGCCGGGTATGCCCCGAACCGACCGGTTCCGGCAGGCCCATGGCCGCCCATCGCGGTCCGTGGGCGCCTCTGCCGAGAGGTCACCGCCCCCGGGTGTCGATGGAGAGCCCGTCCACCACGGGCGGCACCTCGTCGAGGCGGTCCACCACGCGATGCGCGGCCCCCTGCGAGAAGCCGAACCGTGTCTCCCGTCGGGACACCACGAAGAGCCCTGCGGCCCTCGCCGCCTCGATCCCCGTGTCCGAGTCCTCCACGGCCACGCATCGCCGCGGGTCCACGCCGAGGAGGCGCGCCGCCTCGAGGTAGACGTCGGGCGCCGGCTTGGAGCGGGCCACCTCGTGACCGCTCACCACGGCCGCGAACCGGTCGCGCACGCCGCAGCCGTCGAGGGCCTCCGCTATCTCCGCCGGCGAGGAGCACGACGCCACGGCGCAGGGGATGCCCCGTTCGCACAGCCCGTCGAGGCAGCGGTGCAGCCCGGGCATGGCCAGCTCGCCGAGCCTCCCGTCGAGGACGGAGAAGGCCGGCTCGACCACCTCCTCGGCTCCCATGGCCGCCCATGCGGGGTCGGGCCGGGGTACACGCGCGAGCCATCGCTCCAGGTGCCCGCGGTAAACCGGGGCGGCGCACCCCACGATGGCGCCCACCTCGTCCCAGCCCAACGGGACCCCGTGCCGCCCGAAGAAGTCCATGAGGATGCGGCAGTAGGCCGCCTCGGTATCGACGATGACCCCGTCCATGTCGAACACGACCGCCTCCACCTCGGCCATATCGCCTCCTGTCGGATAATTGGTATTAAGAGATAGCTGTATTGTATACAATCACAGAAAGAAGGGACACGTTCAAGGAGGCCGCCATGGGGCTGTTCGGGCACAGGGATCCACGGAGGGCCTTCGACGGCCCGGACTTCACGGTGACGTCGGTCCTGTTCGAGCCGCCGTGCCTCTCGCTGCTCCCATGGGTGGTCGAGGACTCCTCCCGGGGGCTCTGGGCCGTGCGCTTCCCCGGCTGCGGGCCCGCCGTGTTCCGCGACTCCGAGCTCCTCGACTGCCGCATCGTCGAGCGCGCGCCCGAGGCAGGCGACGGCGGCGACCGGGGGCTGGCGGCGCGCATCATGGCCAACCCGGCCGCGGTGTCCCGGTCCAACGCGGCCGGGAGGGGCTGCTGCCTGGGGCTCTCGGTGGTGCTCGCGGTGCGGTCCGGCGAGGAGGGCGTCGCCCGTCTGGAGATTCCCGTCATAACGCGGGAGGTCCGCCGCGACTCGCCGGCGTTCGAGAGCCTGAGTGGCTATGCTGGGGAAATAAAGGGGCGCATGGACGCCGTGATCGAGCGAGGGGCCGCGGGGCCCGGGGGAGCGGAGCGCGAGGGATGGGCTCAGGGCTGACCATACCGGCCAAGGACCGCGCATCCGAGGGCATCCGCTGGCTCATCGCCTCCCGGGGGCTCGGTCCCGGGGACCGCCTTCCGCCCGAGCGGGAGCTCTGCGAGCTCGTCGGGGTGTCGCGCACGGCCCTGAGGGGCGCCATCGCCGAGCTCGTGGCCGGCAACGTGCTCGAGAGCCGCCATGGGTCGGGTACCTACGTGGCGGACCCGCGGGTGCTCCTGGTTTTCCAGGAGACCTACAACTACGGCGCCGCGGCGCGCGACGTGGGCATGGCGCCGGGTAGCCTCCTGGTGGACTCGGGGGTGGAGGGGGCCCCGGCCGACGTGGCGGAGCGTCTCTCCCTGGACCCCGGCGACCCGGTCTTCTTCCTCAAGCGGGTGAGGACCGCGGACGGCAGGCCCTGCTCCATCGAGACCGTCTGGATCGACCATGGGCGCTTTCCGGGTATCGAGGACCGCGACTACGCCCGGGAGAGCCTCTACGAGGTGCTCGAGCGGGATTACGGCACCCACATCTCCCATGGCGAGGAGCGCATCTCGGTGACGAGGGTCCGTGAGGACGAGGCGGGCATGCTGGGCCTCGCCCCCGGCGACGCCGCGCTCTACTTCCTGGCCGTCGAGAAGGACGCCGAGGGGCGCCCGGTCGAGTTCGGGCGCCACATCATCCGTGCCGACCGCTACCACTTCGCCAGCAACGACCTGCCCGAGCGCCTCAAGGGGAAGGTGGGCAAGAAGCCGTGGCTCTTCTCGTGACCGACGGGGCCCCGTCCGAGGACGAGCCCTTCTACCTCAGCATCCGCAGGGTCATCGCCGAGCGCATCGAGCGTGGCGACTATCCGGCCGGCCTCGCCCTGCCCTCCGAGAACGAGCTGGCGGACGAGTTCGGCTGCACCCGCCTCACGGTGCGGAACGCCGTGGGGGAGCTCGTGGACCGAGGCCTCGTGCGACGCGTCCAGGGCAAGGGGGCCTTCGTCGTGAGCGTCTGGGACGGGGCCGAGACGGCGGGCATGGGTTTCCGCGAGATGGTGAGGGCCCGCGACGCCGAGCCCTCCGTGCGCATCCTGTCGCGCTCGCGGCGCCTCGCCGGCCCCCTCTTCTCGGACCTGTTCGGGGTGGCGCCCGAGGACGAGCTCTACTGTGTGCGCCGGCTCAACAGCGTCGACGGCGTCCCGATCTCCATCGAGAGCGCGCTCATCCCGCTCTCGCTCTTCCCCGACATCGAGGGGGTGGACGTGGCCGTCTTCAGCCTCTACGAGACGTATGCGATGTACGGCCACGAGGTCGTGGGTACCCAGGAGGTCCTCGGCCTGACCGAGCTCTCCGCCCGCGACGCCGGGCTGCTCCGTGTGCGGGCGGGCGATCCCGCCATGACCCTCGACTGCGTGAGCTACGACGGCGACGGCCGTGCCGTGGAGTATGTGAGGGCCCTCAACCTGGGCGATCGCGGGGGCTACGTCTACACCTACTGACGCCGGTCGGTCACGGCCGGTGCCGTGACCGACATTCCGCTACCGTTTGTCCCCCTTTTTCTACCGCTTGCCGGTGTCCCTTGGTTACCGAGAATTGGTATCAAAAGAGTGGTAGCTTGTGTATAGCAAATGGTCACAAAAAGTCGCCACTTGTATTCTACCTATCGCTCAACCTCGATTTTGAAGGAAGGGGCGGCAGTGAAGTCGCAGACCCCCTCGATGCTCGACTACGCCCGGGCGGCGCAGGACCGCATGGCCGAGAACCTCGGTCGCTCGGCGGAGCTCACCTGCTGGCTGGTGGATTCCTATGCCGCGACGCTCCGGCGCTCGGGAGGCCCGGCGGTCAGGATCGTCGCGTCGGGGTCCTCCCGCCACGCGGCCGACTGCGCCCGAGACTTCATGGCCCGGACCCTCGGGGAGCAGGTGTGCGTGGTGACGCCGGAGCGGTTCATGGCGTTCGACCACGACTACCCCGAGAACGCGTTCAACGTGGTCGTCTCGCAGAGCGGCTACTCCACCAACGTGCTGGCGGCCCTCGACTTCCTGCGCGGCCGCGGCGAGACGACGGTCGCCCTCACCGCGAACCCCCGCTCGCCCGTGGCAGCCCGTGCCGACGTGGCGGTGGACTACGGGTGCGGCCTGGAGGCGGTGGACTTCGTCACCCAAGGCATGCTCACCCTGGTGGAGTTCCTCATGCTCTTCTCGCTCTACGGGGCCGAGGCGGCGGGGACCATCGGGCAGCGGGGCCTCATGGAGGGACTCGCCGCCGTCGAGGACGCCGTGGCGGCCCACGGTGCCTGCCTGCCCGTGGCGGACGCCTTCGTCGAGCGGCACATGGGCGAGCTCTCCCGCCGTTCCCCCGCCCTCGTGGTGGGGAACGGCCCCGCATGGGGCGTTGCCGAGGAGGCCGCCCTCAAGTTCCAGGAGACGCTCAAGGTCGCCGCCACCCCCTTCGAGGGCGAGGAGTTCATGCACGGCCCCGAGATGCAGGTGGCGCCCGGCCACCTCGTCTTCATCCAGGACGACCCCGCCGGGTCGCTGCGCCTCGCACGCTGCGCCCGCGTCATGGCCCAGGTGACGTCGTCGGCATGGCTGCTCACGGGCCGTCCGGCGGGTGAGCCCTACGAGGTGCGCCTGCCCTCCTGCGTCGACCCGCTCTGCACCGCCATCCCCAACCTCGGGTTCTTCCAGGTCGTGGCGGCGACGGTCGCCCAGGCGACGAACTCCTGGGACGTCCACCCCTTCCTGGCGGCCCACGAGGGCGAGCTCGGCAGCAAGGCGCCCGGCTACGACGAGGCCGTGGCCGAGCTCGAGCGCCGCGCATCCACTTCCACAGACACGGCGCTGCCCTAGGCGCCTGTCCCGGGGGCGACCGCCGGTACCCGGCCTCCCCTGTTCCACCCGAGAGAGAGTGAGAGGAACACCGTGAAAGAGACTGAGAAGGTCGAGATCATGCACTTCGACCAGGAGGGCTACCTCGCCGACGGCGAGGCGCTCCACGAGACCGGCAAGCGCATGGCCGCCATGGCCGACAAGGTGGCCGACGAGGGTTACGACGCCGTCTTCCTCATGGGCGTTGGCGGCACGTGGGACGAGCTCATGCAACTCGAGTACATGATGAGCAAGTACGGCGACAAGGACCTCGAGGTCTATCTCGTCCATGCCGCCGAGTGGCTCGTGGCGGGCCACAGGCGCATGACCGAACGCTCGGTGGTGCTCACCGCGTCCGAGAGCGGCACCACACCCGAGATCCTCGAGGCGGTGGGCAGGCTCAAGGAGATGGGCGTGCGCGTGGTGGCCATGACCAAGCCCGACGGCCCCATCGGCAAGGCGGTCGGCGCCGAGAACTGCGTCGCCATGGCCTCCAGCCACGGGTCCGGCGGCTGCGAGGGCGGCTACTACCTCGCCGACTGCTTCGGCCTCAAGCTCCTCGAGCGCCGCGGGTGCTTCCCGGCCTACGACCGCTTCATCGAGCAGTGCCGCGGCATCTGGGCCGACCTCGTCGACATCCGCAAGCAGTTCGAGCCCACGGCCGAGAAGATCGCCCGCGCCTACGGCCTGGCCCCCTACACCATGTTCGTGGGCTCGGGCGCGCTCTGGGGGGAGACCATCCTGTTCGCCATGTGCATCCTCGAGGAGATGCAGTGGAAGCGCACCCGCTACGTCAGCTCCGCCGACTTCTTCCACGGCACCCTCGAGCTCGTCGAGGAGGGCGTCCCCGTCGTCCTGTTCAAGGGCGTCGACGAGTACCGCAAGCTCGACGACCGCGTCGAGGCCTTCCTCAAGAGCGGGCGCACCGGCGACGATGACGTCGTGGTCGTCGACGTCGACGAGTTCGCTACGCCCTCCATCGACAAGGAGTTCCGCACCATCGTGAGCCCTTGGATCCTCTCGTCGCTCGTGACGGACCGCGTCGCCGCCTACTACGAGACGGTCACCAAGCACAACCTCAACTACCGCCGCTACTACCACCAGTTCGACTACTAGCAGGAGCCCGGGGGCCGGCCGGGAAGGCCGGCCCCGCTCCGGGAGGGAGGCCCCATGAGGCGCTTCATCATCGCGTCCCACGCCCATTTCGCCCAGGGCATCGCGGAGGCCCTCGCGTTCCTCGTGGGGGAGCGCGAGGACGTGTCGACGCTCTGCCTGTTCGTGGACGGCAACGACGACGTCGCCTCCGTCGTGTCGGCCGCGGTGGAGGAAGCCGGCGACGACGAGGTCGTGGCGTGCTGCGACATTCTCGGCGGGTCGGTGTGCAACGAGTTCGTCAAGCTCCTGCCGGGACACCCGAACCTCCACGTCGTGGCGAACATGAGCCTCCCGCTCCTCATCACGCTGCTCTTCTCCGACGCCGCCGACCCGGTGGAGGGGGTGGTGCGCGGGGCCGTGGCGTCGGCCGACGTGGCGCCCAAGTACGTGAACGACCTCGTGGCCCTGGAGGGTTCCGACGAGGACGAGTTCTGAGAGGGGCCGGCGCAGGCCGGCGCGCACGGGCGGCCCCGCCGCCGACGTTCCTATCACCTGGGGGGTAAGAGAGATGATTCTGCTGCTGAGGGTCGACCACCGCCTGCTCCACGGTCAGGTCGCCGTGTCGTGGTGCCAGGGTCTGGGCGCCGACTGCGTCTTCTGCGTCGGCGACCACGTGGCCAACGACCCCGTCTGGAAGACCACGCTCAAGCTGGGCAAGCCCGCGGGCTGCAAGCTCGTGATCAAGGATATGGACCACGCCGTCGAGGCCATCAACTCCGGCGTGACCGACAAGTACCGGATGATCATCAGCGTGCAGACCGTGGCCGAGGCCAAGGAGCTCGCCGACCGGTGCGAGGCCGTCACGAGCATCAACCTCGGCAATACCAAGGCGAGCCCCACCACCCGGGAGGTGGCCCGCCAGGTCTTCCTCGATCCCGAGGAGGAGTCCATGATCCGCGAGCTCGTGGACCGCGGCGTCGAGGTCGAGATCCGGCCGCTCGCGGACGACCCCAAGATCGACGCCGCGAGCGTGCTCTGACGCGCCCGATGCCGACCCACCCATCGCATAGATTGGCAAAACCATGATCGTACAAGCCATACTCGTGGGCCTCGTGGGGGCCCTCGGGTGCTTCGACTACCAACTGGGAACGCTCTACATGTTCAGGCCCATCGTCATGTGCCCCCTCGTGGGCCTCGTCCTGGGCGACCTCCAGACCGGCCTCGCCGTGGGGGCCAGCCTCGAGCTGCTGTTCATGGGCTCCATCTCCATCGGCGCGTACGTCCCGCCCAACGAGACCATCGGCGGCGTGCTCGCCTGCGCGTTCGCCATCTCGCTCGGCGAGGGGACCGAGGCGGCCATCGCCCTGGCGATGCCCATCGCGGTGCTCTCCCTGGCCATCGGCAACCTGCTTCAGCCCATCTGGCCCTTCTTCGTCGACAAGGCCGACGCCTTTGCCAAGAAGGGGAACCTCAGGGGCATCTACGCGGTGCACTGGGGCATCGGCCTGTGGGGCTGCGTCGAGTACTTCCTGCTCTGCGGGGGCGCCTTCCTCCTCGGCGTGGACGCGGTCCAGGGCATCCTCGACTGGATCCCCAGCTTCATCCTCGACGGCTTCGGCGTCGCGGCCAATATCCTCCCGGCCATGGGCTTCGCCATGCTCGGCCGCCTCGTGATCACCAAGAAGCTCGTCCCCTTCTACTTCCTGGGCTTCCTGCTCTGCAGCTACATGGGGGTGCCGGTGCTGGGCGTGGCCATCCTCGCCATCATCATCGGTATCGAGAAGTTCGACCTTATCAACATGAGCGCGGGCGGCCAGATGGCCCTCGAGGGGGATGACGATGATGACTTCTGATGTGATGAATATCAACACCTCCGGCGGCGTCGTCGAGGACGAGGGCACGATCACCCGCAAGGACCTGGTCAAGTCCGCTCTGGGGGTGGGCTCCCTGGGCATGGAGTTCTCCTGGACCTACTACAAGCAGATGAACGTCGCCTTCTGCCTGATGATCGCCAACATGCTCAAGAAGATCTACCGCGACGACCCCGAGGGCTACAAGGCGGCCCTGGAGAGGCACCTCGCCTTCTTCAACATCACCGTGCAGTTCGCCCCGTTTGTCGGCGGCGTGGCGGTGTCCATGGAGGAGCGTGTCGCCCGCGGCGAGATCGAGCCGGAGTCCGTGAATGATGTCAAGGCCGCCCTCATGGGCCCGCTCTCCGGCATCGGCGACTCCATCTTCCTCGCCACCATCCGCGTCATCGCCGCCGCGGTGGGCATCGCCCTCTGCCAGGCCGGCAACCCCTTCGGTCCCATCGCCTTCCTGCTCATCTACAACATCCCCGGCTTCTGGCTGAGGGTCTGGGGCGTCCAGAAGGGCTACGACCTCGGCGTCGACTTCCTGGCGAAGGCCCAGGAGAACGGTCTCATGAGCAAGGTCATGACGGCGGTCTCCATCGTGGGCATCATGGTCGTCGGTGCTATGAGCGTGGATATGTTCTGGGCCTCCATCCCCATCGAGATCGGGGTGGGGGAGAACGTGCAGACGGTCCAGGACATCCTCGACGGCATCATGCCGGGCATGCTGGGCATGGCGGCGTTCTGGATCTACTACTGGCTCCTCTCCAAGAAGATCAGCCCCTCCTGGCTCATCGTCGGCTCGATGCTGCTGGGCGTGGTGGGCGTCTACTTCGGGTTCTTGGCCTAGCCCCCCAGGACGGGCGGCGGTCGGCTGGAGCCGGCCGCCGCTTTTTTTGTCGGCCCGGCCGCGGCGACGCGGCCGTCGGATCGCGGGACACCGCGGAAAGGGGCGCCTCTGCGCCGCGTGATACGAGATGAGAAGAACCGTCGACGGCACCACGGTGGAGCAGCGCCTCTCGAGGGCGGAGGTCGACCTGATCTGGATCGAGTCGCTCCAGTGGTGCGCCAACAACGCCGTCTACTTCCTGGGGCTCATCGGGGCGGCCACCTACGACCTCGCCGGTGGAGCGTTCCTCGTCGCCGCCGTCACCCTCGTGCGCAACCTCTGCGTCTCGGCGGGCAACGCCCTGGCGGGTCCGGCCATAGACCGGGTCGGGCCGCGCCGGGTGGCCATGGCCACGGTGGCCGTGGCGGCGGTGTCGAGCCTCGTGATGGGCATGGTGCCCATCAGCGTGCCGTCGCTCGTCTTCGCGGCGGTGTTCCTCGGGTTCTGCGGCGGGTTCCTCAACACCACCACCCATGCGTACCCCGGTTACCTCCAGCCGGACGAGCGCGGCAGGCAGCGGCTCAACGGGTTGCTGGTGCTCTACAGCAACATCGCCTTCACGGTGGGGCCGGTTGCGGGAGGGCTTCTGGTGGGTGTGCTGCCCACCAACTCGGTCTATCTGTTCATGGCGGCCGTGATGGCCGTGACCTTCCTGTTCGCCCGCAACTGCAGGGAGCGGGTGAGGCCCGCCGGGGATGGCGACGCGCCCGTGGGCGTGGTCTCCGGCATGGTGGAGGGCGCGCGCATCACCTTCTCCAACCGCGACCTCCTCGTCATCTTCGTCTCCGGGTTCCTGGGGTTCTTCGCCTTCGGCGCCTTCGACTCCCTCGAGTCGCTGTTCTACCGTGACGTGCTGCGGGTCGACATCGTGTGGCTGGGATGGCTCTCCGCGGTGGTGGGCCTCACCTCCTCGCTGGGCGCGTGGGTCCTCACCCGCGTGCCCACCTCCCGGGTCGACCTCGGGCTGCTGCTGGGGTCGCTCTTCGCGGTGGGTGTGGGGTCCATGGTCTATGTGGGGACGGACGTCCTGTGGGTGGCCGTCCTCGGCCAGGCCGTCAACGGGTTCGCCTGGGGCTTCCTGGAACCCGTCCAGATGACCCTGGTGCAGCAGGAGGCTCCCATCGCCTCCCTCGGCCGCGTCATGGGCTTCGTGCGGTTCGGCCTCATGAGCGCCGGCGTCCTGCCCCTGCTGGCGGCCCCGTTCCTGGCCGACGCCTTCGGCGTCCAGCCGGTGCTCTTCGGGGCGTCGTGCATCATCGCGGCGGTGGGCGCGGCGTTCTGCCTGTGGTGGCACCTTCGTCGGAAGAGGGTGTGACAGAGGGGGCGGAGACATCTGCCACTTCGCCTGTTGCTCGATTGGTGGCCTGCGCACACCAAGGGCGCACAGTAAGGGCCTCTCGGCACGAAGGAGCCTTGCTGGGCGGCCGACCGTTCGCCAAGGGCCTTTGCGTGCCGGAAACCGTTCGCCAGGCCCTTCTCGCGTCGAGAGGGGCTTGGCGAACGCACAGCAAGCAGCCCTTGCGTCGGGGGCGCCTTACTGAGCGGCCTTAGTGTGCGCAGTGCGGGCCGGGGCGATGCCCGTCGCGTCGCGTCGGTCGGGCATCCCTGCTGCCACGAGCCCACGAACCCCGTTGTGGGCGCCCTCCGGGAGGGTTATCGTTCTGGGGACGCCCACAGACGGGAGGCCGTATGGCGCTGTTCGAGGCGGAGCACCTCAGCACGACCTACATGAGCCGGGGAGAGCCGCACACGCCCTTCGACGACGTGTCGTTCGAGCTCTCGGGCGGCGGCGTCTACGACCTCACCGGCCCCTCGGGATCGGGCAAGACCACGCTCCTCAGGGTGTGCGCCCGCCTGCTGCCGAGAACCTCCGGCAGCTTGCGGCTCGAGGGCGCCGATGTCGGGACCATGTCCCCGGTCCAGTGGCGCCGGAGGGTGTGCCTCGTCCCCCAGCAGAGCACGCTCGTGCCCGGGACCGTGGGCGACAACCTGCGCCTGCCCTGGACCCTCAAGGTCAACGCCGGCTCCGAGCCGCCGAAGGACGCCGAGCTCGCCCGGCTCCTCTGCGCCGTGGAGCTGGACGATGTGGGCTGCGGCACGGACGCCTCCCAGCTCTCCGGCGGTCAGCAGGCCCGCGTGGCGCTGCTCCGGGCCTTCGCCACACGTCCCCGGGTGCTCCTCCTCGACGAGGTGGACGCCGCGCTGGACGACGACTCCGCCGCGGCTGTGGGGCGCCTCTGCCGCTCCCTGGCTGCCGAGGAGGGCTGCGCCGTGCTGCGCATCCGCCACCGGCCGCCCGACGGCATGGCCGACGCCGTCTTCGTGCTCGCCGACGGCGTCATCGACCGCACCGAGGCCGGGGGAGGGGATGCGTCGTGACCGGGGGAGTCGTCGACATCGGGTACCCGGAGCTGCTCATGGCCGTCGCGCTCATGGGTGTGGACCTCGTCGTGTCGTGGAGGCTTCGCCTGGGGCTCGTGAGGTCCATCGCCGTCTCCACGGCGCGGCTCCTCGTGCAGCTGCTGGCCCTGGGGCTCGTGCTCGGCTACCTGTTCCGCTATCAGACGGTGTGGTGGGTCGCCCTCGCCGTGGCCGTGATGTCGCTGGCGGCGACGCAGATCGCCTGCGACCGCACGCGCAAGACCGTGCGGGGGATCGCCCCGAGCGTGTTCGTCTCCATCTTCGTGCCGTCGGTCTCCGTGGCCCTCGTGGTGGTGGACGGCGTCATCGGCGCCCGGCCGTGGTGGAACGCGCAGCAGTTCGTGCCCATCCTCGGCATGGTGATGGGCAACGCGCTCTCGTCGGTCTCCGTGGCCATCGAGCGGCTCTTCTCCAGCATGGACGCGCGGAGCCAGGAGATGTACACCATGGTGGCCCTCGGCGCCACGCCGCGGGAGGCGGCCTTCCCGTCCATCAAGGCCGCGGTCTCCGCCGGCATGGCGCCTACGCTCGCCACCATGTGCGCCGCGGGCATCGTGCAGATCCCGGGGATGATGAGCGGTCAGATCCTGGCCGGGGCCGACCCGATGGTCGCCGCCAAGTACCAGGTGGTGGTGCTGCTCATGATCAGCGCTGCCGGTACCGCCGCCATCGTGTGCGCCTGCTACCTGGCCTACCGCCGCCGGTTCACCGACGAGGGCTACTACCTGGAGCCGGGCCTGCGCGACGAGCTCTCCTCCAAGCGCTGACGTGCGACGGCGGTGCCCGGCCCATCTGTCGCCTTGTCTGTTGCCTGGTTGATGGTGGGGCACCTGCAGTTCGCGGGTGTCTCCGGAGGCCGGGGGCAGGAGGCGGCTCTCCCGCTGCGGCCACTCCTTCCCGGGCCGGTTCCGGGAGGGATTGCGGCATCAGCCGAGAAACCGGTGGTTCCCAAAACCGGTTCCGGGAAGGCTGAGGTGCCCCGACGGGCCCTGCGGGCACCCCCGGCCCACCCGCAACCCGTTCCGGGACGGCCAAGGCGCCCCGTCACGACCTGCGGGTGTCTCTGGCCCGCCCGCAACCGGTTCCGGGCGGGCGGTTTTCAAAAGAGGGGAAACCAACGCCGCCCGCAACCCGTTCCGGGCGGGAAAACCGCCCCAAAACCCGCCTCAAGCGCCCGAGCGCCGTTCAGCCGAGCAATCACCGGCGCCCGCAACCGGTTCTGGGCGCCCGGACGCCCGGGTCACGAGGCCCGCAGCCCGCGCCCGTCCCAACAAAAAAAGCCGGGGCCGGGCGACGCGTCCGCCACCCGGCCCCGACCCCGGCCAACCTGCCAGCTTTGGTCAAACCGCCAGCTACTGGCAGCAGCAGTCCTCGCCCAGGGCGTAGCGGCCCAGGGCGTCGGCGCCGAGGATGGCGTTCTCCACCATGTCCACGGTCACCTCGAAGGGCATGTTGCCCATGGTGTCGCCGGGGGCGCAGGCGGCCTCGGCCACGGCGTGCACCTTCTCGGGGGTGACGTCGGTGACGCCGATCTGCGCCAGCGTCACGGGCAGGCCCACCTCGCAGCAGAAGCCGATGACCTCGTCCAGCTGCTCGGACGGCGCGTCCTCCAGCACCAGCTGCACGAGGGTGCCAAAGGCCACCTTCTCGCCGTGGTACATGTCGTGGGTCTCAGGCAGCTGCGTGAGGCCGTTGTGCACGGCGTGGGCGCAGGCGAGGCCGCACGACTCGAATCCGATGCCGCTGAGCAGCGTGTTGGCCTCCACGATGTGCTCCACGGCCTTGGTGGCGGCGCCGGCCTCGAGGGCCACCTTGGCCTTCACGCCGTCGGCCATGAGGGTCTTGTAGCAGAGCTCGGCCAGGGCGAGGGCCGCCATGGTGGACTTGCCGCCGGCGCAGGTGCCGGCGTCGGCGTCCACGCAGGCCTTGGCCTCGAACCAGGTGGCCAGGGCGTCGCCCATGCCGGAGACCGTGAGGCGCACGGGCGAGGCCGCGATCACCGTGGTGTCCATGAGGACGATGTTGGGGTTGGACGGCAGGAACAGGTACTCGTCGAAGGCGCCGTCGTCGGTGTAGAGGACCGAGAGGGCCGAGCACGGAGCGTCGGAGGAGGCGATGGTGGGGCAGATCACCACGGGCGTGCCCTCGTAGAAGGCCACGGCCTTGGCGGTGTCGAGCACCTTGCCGCCGCCCACGCCCACGACAACGTCGCAGCTCTGCCCAGCCACGACGCCGCGGAGACGCTCGACCTCGCCCTTGCTGCACTCGCCGTTGAAGTCCTCGAAGACCACGGCGGCGTCGACGGTCTCGAAGCCGCCGGCGATCTTGTCGCCCACGCGCCTCTTGCCGCTGGGGCTGCAGATGACGAGGGCCTTGGAGCCAAGCGGCGTCACGTAGGTGCCCAGGTTGGCGAGCTCGTCGGGACCCTGGATGTACTTGCTGGGGCTGTTGTAGATCTTGGCCATGGATAGCTTCTTTCTGAATGGTATTTACCTACGTTCGATATGGTAATGGATTTCAAGTGACGTTAATGACACGGAGGCGAGGGTGCACAATAGGGGTGCAGCCGACAAGGGGAGGTACGCGATGGCCGGGCGCAGGAACTGGACCGAGCAGGAGTACCTGGCCGCGCTGGTGCTCTACCTCACGGTGCCTTCGGGGCGTCATGACAGCGGGAACCCGCGGGTCAGAGAGCTTGCGGAGGCCATGGGCCGCACATCGGGGTCCGTGGTCATGCGTCTCGCGAACTTCCGCGCCTGCGACCCCAACGCGGACACCGTCGGCCTCACCCATATCTCCCGGGGGGATGTGGCCATCTGGGAGCGGTACCTTTCGGACCCCGAGGGTACGGTGGAGGCGGCCATCGGTGCCTTCGACGCGGTGATGGGATCGGCGGGCCTCGACGGCGAGTCGGCGGTGGAGGAGGTGCTCGTGGCCGACGACCTCGTGCTCCCCCAGGTCACCACGCGCGAGGCCGTGGTGAGCCAGCGCGTCAATCAGAGCTACTTTCGCAACGCGCTGCTCGACAACTACGGGGAGCGCTGCTGCGTGACGGGCATCTCGGTGCCGAGCCTGCTGGTGGCGAGCCATATCAGGCCGTGGGCGGCGTCGGAAGGACCCGGGGAGAGGCTGACCGCGGCGAACGGCCTCCTGCTCAACGCGCTGCACGACCGGGCCTTCGACCAAGGCTATCTGACGTTGGGCTTCGACGGCCGCATGCGGGTCTCGTCCAAGCTTCCCCACGGCGGGGGCAACGACATCCTGTGGCGCTGCGACGGCCTTGCCATCGCCCGTCCCAAGCGCCTGCCCCCGGCCCGCGAGTTCGTGGAGTATCACCAAGACGTGGTCTTCAAGGGCTGATATGTGACGTTTCCCCTGGTACCTCCCAATGCAAGAAAGACGCGGCATCACCCAGGCTACGGTCTTGCCGGAGGTGGGGACCGTGGCTGACGATGAGCGCGACCGGTCCGGGGGAATCTATCTGAGCCGGGTCACCTGGCCGGCCACAGAGGGTGTGGACGTGGGTCGCTTCCTCGTGCACGGGGCCGACGCCGCGGTGTTCTTTCGTGCCCCCGCACAGGGAATCCTCTCATGGGGCGCCGAGCCGATGCCCTTCATGGCACATGCCGCCGAGGGTGGGGCCGTCCTCTCGGGTCCGGCCGTCGAGGCGGCTGCCGGCGAGCTGGCCGATGTCGGCTCCCTCGCATTGTTCCAGCATATCGGCGACGGCCGTTATGAGGGACGCATCCTGCACCGTGACGATGAGATCGAGGCCGCCAGCGAGGCAAGCGGCATGGGCCCGGTGCGGACATCGTGGTGGATGAGAATAACTTGATCCCTCTTCCTCCCTGTGGGATCGTTGCCACAGGAGGTCGCCATGAGCATGTCTGCCCAGCGTATAGACGCAACTATCGCCGAGGACATCTCGGCATCGGCCGCCACCGCCCTCGTTGACTGGACGGTCATGTCTAGGGAGGAGCTGCGCCCCCGGCTGCTTGTAAACAACCACAAGGCCGGGGAGAAGGTGCTCGCGCATCTGCTTCGCGAGCTCAGAGGATGTGATTCGTTCGACTTTTCTGTGGCGTTCGTTCGGGAAAGCGGGCTGATCCTCATCGCCGACGTCCTCGAGGAGCTCGCTGCCCGCGGAGTCCGTGGACGCATCCTGACAGGTACATATCTCACGTTTAACGAGCCTCGTGCATTTCGGCGGCTACTCGCTATGGAGAACGTGGATGTGCGCGTCTTCAACGGGAGCCTTCACTCCAAGGGTTATTTCTTCCATCATGCCGGGTCCACCCACTTGATCGTTGGCAGTGCGAACCTTACGGACACCGCGCTCACGGCCAATCAGGAATGGAACATTGCCCTCTCGTCGACTGACGACGGCGATCTGGTGCGCAGCTCTCGCCGGGAGTTCGAGCGTCTCTGGCATCACGAGAAGACCTCCGAGCTTTCGGAGGGATGGATTGAGGAGTACGAGCGCTTCTATCGGGAGCAGAGAAGGGTTCAGACGGCCTCGTTCACGCAGACCCTCGACGGGTCCATGGTGCGGCCGAACGCCATGCAGGAGCGTGCCCTTCTTGGCATCGACGAGGTGCGACGGCATGGTGGTGACAAGGCGCTTGTGGTCTCTGCAACGGGAACGGGCAAGACCTACCTCGCGGCGTTTGATGTTCGGGCGTGTCGGCCGCGACGTATGCTTTTCGTGGTGCACCGCGAGCGAATCGCGCGGGCGGCTATGGAGAGCTTCAGGCGTGTTTTGCCCAAGGGCATGACCATGGGGCTTTATGCGGGCGGGGAGCGCACACCCGATGCCGATTGCGTCTTTGCCACCGTCCAGACTCTTTCGCGACCCGGTCATCTGAACTGCTTTGCCCCCGATGCATTCGATTACATCGTCATCGACGAGGTGCATCGTGCCGGAGCGGCATCCTACCAACGGCTTCTCGACCACTTTGACCCGGCCTTCCTGCTGGGGATGAGCGCCACGCCCGAGCGCATGGACGGGTTCGACATCTATGCGCTGTTCGACCACAACATCGCGTACGAGATCCGCCTGCAGGATGCCCTCGAGTACGACCTGCTGACCCCGTTCCATTACTTCGGGGTTGCGGATGTGGAGGTCGATGGTCAGCCCCTCGAGGAGAAGGCCGACTTCTCGCGTCTTGTGGCAGATGAGCGCGTGAGACATCTGGCCGAGGCCGTGGAGCGCTATGGCTATTCCGGCGACAAGGTGCGCGGCCTCGTCTTTTGCTCGCGTAACGACGAGGCGGCCGCGATGGCTGAGCGGTTCTGCGATATGGGCTATCGTGCCATGGCCCTTTCGGGTTCCACTTCCGACGGTGAGCGTGAGCGGGCCATCGAGCGTCTCGAGATGGAGGAGTGCCCCGAGGCCCTTGACTACCTATTCACGGTGGACATCTTCAACGAGGGTGTGGATATCCCCGCAGTCAACCAAGTGGTCATGTTGCGACCCACCCAGTCGGCCATCGTTTTCGTGCAGCAGCTGGGACGAGGCCTCCGTCGTGCAGAGGGCAAGGATTACGTGGTCGTCATAGATTTCATTGGGAACTACCAGGGGAATTACCTGATTCCCATAGCCTTGTTCGGTGACAGGACCGGGGCACGCGAAAGACTCCGGCGCCTGGTTTCCGGTGGCTCCGCGGAACTGCCCGGTGCGTCTACGGTGACGTTCGACTCGGTGGCTGCCAAGACGGTCATAGAGGCGGTCAACCAGTCGAACATGACGAGGGTGGGGGAACTCAAGCGTGCCTATCGGGAGGTCAAGGCCAAGGTGGGTAAGGTGCCGACTCTCGAGGAGTTCGACCGTCTGGGGTCGCTCGACCCCACATGCTTTTTCGAGTCCTCATTGGGCAGCTACGACGGTTTCCTCTCAAAGTACGAGCCCGACTACACCGTGCGCTTCTCGGAAGTGCAGCGCGACCTTCTGAGGTTCGCTTCCGTCGAGTTTGGCGCAGGCAAGCGGCTCGCCGAGTTGGCGCTTATCGAGAATCTGCTGGTAAGGTCCAAAGTCACTCTCAACAGTGTCGCCGAGGACCTCCGGGCTGAGGTGGAGGGTTGGGACGATGGCTTCGGGGTGGGGTTGAGTTTCGATTCCTGTCTGATGCAGGTGCGCAACGGCGCCAGCGTTCTCGACCTCTCGTGGTATGAGAAGAAGGACCAGGGCAAGTTCCCGCCCATGGCCGTACTGGACGGCGATGTCGTGAGACGTTCTCCCGAACTGGAGGCGGCCCTGACTCGGCCATGGGCCAGGGAGTTCTTCGGCCAGATGACCGAGTTGACAGCGGTGGCGCGCGGCCTGCATCGACGCGACTACGGCAGCCCGTTCAACGATCGCCCCTTCTGTATCGGTCAGCGGTATACACGAAAGGACGCATGTCGGCTTGCCTGCTGGGAGCAAAACGTCACGGCCCAGAACATCGGCGGGTACCTGTTCAAGGACAACGACTGGCTTGTCTTTGTGACTTACAAGAAGGATGAGGGAATATCCGACACCATCAAGTATCACGATTACTTCGTGAACCGGTCGACACTGCACTGGATGTCAAAGAACCGACGGACCAGCACGAGCAAAGACGGCGTCAAACTTTCTACTTTTGACCCTGACGTGACCCGCATCCATCTGTTTGTGAAGAAGGACGACAACGAGGGCACCGACCATTACTATCTGGGCACCATGCGTCCGGGCGAACTCGTGGACTCGTCTCTTCTCGACAAGGGCCAGCCCGTCTCCGTCTTCGAGACCGAGTTCACGCTCGACCATCCTGTGAGCCAGGGCATCTACGACTACATCGTGGGGGCTTAGGCAAGGGTTTCTTCGAGTTTCTCGACCACTTCAAGATCGGCGGGCAGCCAGTGTACCGCCCGCAGGTTGTCCTTTTGGACCCAGCGGAGGTGGCTGTGGGCATGGAGATGCAGGGTCCCATCGACGATCCTGCAGGTGAAACACTCCATGGATAGATGGAAGTCGGGGTAGTCGTACTCGACGGTCACGAAGTGGCTGCCGTCTCCCACGGTGACCTCAAGTTCCTCGTCGATCTCGCGGACACAGGCTTCCCACCCGGTTTCTCCCGGCTCGAGCTTGCCACCTGGGAACTCCCAGCCTCCCGCAAGGGGCCCGTAGCCACGTTGTGCCGCGAGGATGCGATTCCCGTCGACGATGATGGCGGCGGCTACGTGCAGAGTCTTCATGGTCAAGGACGCTCCCTTCGAGACGGACCCGCCCAGGCTACCCCACACCGGCTTGCGATGAAAGATCCTCACTCGGCCGGTAGCCCTCGGCGAGCGCCCACGGGGCTGCGCGCCTGAGTGAGTCGGCTTGTGGTCTTCGGTGTGCGGATTTGGCACTCACCGAGCCTCGGTGTGCGGGTTTTCACTCACCGAGGCTTCCAAGGGTGCTCACTGAACGCCCCAACCCGCCAAGACCTCCGAGGGCGCGCACCAAAGCGTCTGCCCCCCGCTCCCGTTACCGCCCCGCAACGGCCGCGGTGTAGCATCCCTCCAAAGAGAGAGCCCGGCCCGAGGGAGCACCATGATCAACGAGCAGATGTACGCCTACGGCGTCCAGAAGTCCTCCATCCGCGAGATCGCCGCCTGGGGCGCCGCCCGCGCCGCCCGGATCGGCGCCGAGAACGTCTTCGACTTCTCCCTCGGCAACCCCAGCGTCCCGGCCCCGCCGCAGGTCAACGAGGCCATCGTGCGCGCGCTCGCCCTGCCGCCCACGGAGCTCCACGGCTACACCCCCGCCGCCGGGCTGCCCGCCTGCCGCGAGGCCGTGGCCGCCTCCCTCAACCGGCGCTTCGGCACCGGCTACGGGCCCGGCGACGTCTTCATGACCGTGGGTGCCGCCGCCTCGCTCTCCTGCACCTTCAAGGCCGTGGTCAACCCCGGCGACGAGGTCGTCGTCATCTCGCCGTACTTCCCGGAGTACCGCGTGTGGATCGAGACCTCCGGCGCCACCTGCGTGGAGGTGCCGGCCGACCCGGAGACCTTCGACCTCGACGTCGACGCCATCGCCGCCGCCCTCACCCCGCGCACCAAGGCCGTGGTCATCAACTCGCCCAACAACCCCGTGGGCGTGGTCTACGGCATCGAGTCGCTCACGCGCCTGGCCATGGCCCTCGAGGAGGCCGAGCGCACGTTCGACACCTCCATCTACCTCGTGTCCGACGAGCCCTACCGCGAGATCGTCTACGGCGCGGAGGTCCCCTGGGTGCCCGGCGTTTACGGCCGCACCGTCGTGTGCTACTCCTACTCCAAGAGCCTGTCGCTGCCCGGCGAGCGCATCGGCTGGGTGCTCGTGCCCGACACCAACCCCGACCACGACGAGCTCGTCGACGCCGTGGCCGGCGCCGCCCGCGCCTTGGGCTTCGTCTGCGCCCCCTCGCTCTTCCAGCGCGTGATCGTGGACTGCGTGGACGTCCCGGCCGACGTCGCCGCCTACGCCGAGAACCGCGCCCTCCTCTGCGAGGGGCTGGGTGGCCTGGGCTACGAGTACGTGGAGCCCCAGGGCGCCTTCTACCTGTGGGTCAAGGCGTTGGAGCCCGATGCCCAGTCGTTCTTCGAGCGCGCCCGCGAGTACGAGCTGCTCCCCGTGCCCAGCGACTCCTTCGGCTGTGGCGGTTGGGTGCGCGTAGGCTACTGTGTCTCGCGCGACACCATCGAGCGCTCCATGCCGGCGTGGGAGGCCTTGGCAAAGAGTTACCGTTAGGGGCGCACGGCACACCGCCTACCCCGAGGGAACCCCATGCTCCAAAACCTCTGCGACACCCACACCCACACGCTGTTCTCGCGCCATGCCTACTCCACGGTGGAGGAGGACGTCCGGGCGGCGGCGGAAGCCGGCCTGGAGCTCATCGGCATCGCCGACCACTTCTCCGCCATGGTCTCCGCCACGGGGGACGTGCGCGAGTACCAGCACTTCCTCAACATGACGTGCTGGCCCCGCCACTGGCATGGGGTCACGTTGCTCCGTGCCGCCGAGGTGGACATCCTCGATGCGGCCGGCACCCTCTTCGGCCAGGACGCCGTGCTCGAGACCGGCATCACCGAGATGCCCATGGCGCCGCAGACCCTCTTCGACCACTGCACGCGCTCCTGCGACTACCTCATCGCCTCCATCCACCACGAGCCGCTCTTCCGCGACCTTTCCGTGGCCCAGGCCACGGGGCTCTACCTGGGGGCGCTCGCCCACCCCAAGGTGCTCATGGCCGGCCACATGGGTCGTGCCGGAGTGGCGTTCGACACGGCGGCCGTCCTCGAGTTCTGCCGCGCCGAGGGCAAGCTGGTGGAGATCAACGAGCACAGCCTGGACTTCGCCTCGGGCCCGGTGCCCGGCCGCTGCCGTGAGCTCGCCGAGGCCTGCGCCGAGGCCGGCGTCATGGTGGCCGTGAACACCGACGCGCACATCTCCTGCGACGTGGGCCACGCACCCAGGGTCCTCGCCATGCTGGACGAGATCCACTTCCCCCAGGAGCTCGTGGCCACGCGTTCGGCCGAGGCGTTCCTCGACGCCGTGGCCCGCGCCGTGGGCCCGGTGAAGGGCCTCTAGCGCAGGCGCGTCCTCACGAGCTTGAGGGCCTGGTCGGGTGAGAGTTTGGGAATCTCCATTGCCTTGAACGCCTTGCGGTCCCGCGAGACGACGGCGCTCGCCCCGTTTGCGACGGCGCACTCCGCGACGAGGGCGTCGTCGTAGTCGGGCTCCTCGTCGTTGGCGTGGGCGCGCCGGCACACCATTTCGTCAACGCTGCAGACCTCGCAGGTCTCGAACACGAGCTCCCGCGCCGCGGCGGCAGCCTCCATGCGCTCGCGGCGGCTGGGCATGGCCTCCTTGGCTGTGGGGCTCTCGGTGATGACGTACGAGAGGTCCTTGAGGGCGAGGCTCGGCGTAAGGAGCGTGCAGTAGCCTGCGCGGGCCATGGTCACGAGGCCCTGCATGGCCGCGCCCCCGGGGGCGCGGTCGAGGACGAGGTCGAGCAGTGCGTTGGTGTCGAGAAAAAGCCGTGTCATAGGTTCCAGTACTCCTCCGCTCGCTGCTGCATGGCCTGCTCCACGACGTCGTCCGGGAACTCCGTGGACTGGATGAGCTTGGACAGCGGCCCATGGCGCAGCCACTCGAGCGGGTCGTCCTGCCCCTCAAGGGAGAGCCTGACCCCGTACTCGCCGGTCTTCACGAACTCCGGGACGTCCCCCGTGTAGACCACGTACTCGTACACGCGGCGGATGAGCGTGGATCCGGACAGGTGCGCCTGCTCCAGGATGGCGTCCGCCCGCTCCTTGAGCTCGGGCTCAAGCCGGGCCGCGACGGTGGCGGTTGCTGCCATGGCGTCTCCTCTCGACGGTTGGACGGACCCTTAGTTTAACACCAACTCGGAATGTCAAACGCCATCGTTCGACATTCCCGGGGAACGTCAAACGCTCCTGTGCCGTCTTCTTGGCCGGGCGCCTCCGCCCGCAAGCCGGGCGCCTCCCGGGGAACAGACCCAGCGTCACAACGCAGCGCAGACCACCGTCGCAAAGGGGTCAAACATGAGGAAGTTCGTCTCGTGGAACGTCAACGGCATCCGTGCCATCCTCCGCAAGGACTTCATGGCGTTCTTCGACCAGGAGGACGCCGACGTCTTCGGCGTGCAGGAGACCAAGTGCCAGGAGGGCCAGGTGGAGCTCGACCTCCCCGGTTACCACCAGACCTGGAGCTATGCCGAGAAGAAGGGCTACAGCGGCACCGCGGTCTTCTCCAAGGAGGAGCCGCTGCAGGTGATCCGCAAGGTGGGCCTGCCCGTGGCCGACGAGGAGGGCCGCGTCTGCGCCTGCGAGTTCGAGAAGTACTGGTTCGTCTCGGTGTACTCGCCCAACTCCCAGGACCAGCTCCAGCGCCTGTCCGTCCGCGAGGAGTGGGACGCCCACCTCACGACCTTCCTCGACGGCCTGGCCAAGGACAAGCCCGTCATCCTCTGCGGCGACCTCAACGTGGCCCACGAGCCCATCGACATCGACGACCCCGAGAAGAACGCCGGCCACGCCGGCTTCACCGACGCCGAGCGTGACGATCTCACCCGCCTGCTGGACTCCGGCTTTGTGGACACCTTCCGCTACCTGCACCCCACGGAGGCGGGCGTCTACACCTGGTGGAGCTACCGTGAGCGCGCCCGCCGCACCAACGCCGGCTGGCGCCTGGACTATTTCCTGGTGTCCGACGACCTCAAGGACAAGGTCGCCGCGGCGAGCTGCCTCACCGACGTCATGGGCTCCGACCACTGCCCCGTGACGCTCACGCTGGACCTCCCTGCCCCGGCCCGTTCGTGAACGCGAGACAGGGGGAGCTTCTTCGCAGGCTCTTGGATGCGGAGGGCCATCTCACGGCCGTAGAGCTTGCGGACGACCTTGGCTGCTCCGAGCGCACGGTGCGCTCGGATGTGATGGTCCTGCGGGAGGCGCTGGCCCGCGAGGGGCTGCGCACCACCGTGGACGCCAGGCGCGGCGCCGGCATCGGCCTCGCCGTGGCCCCGGGGGAGCATGACTCGCTGCTGCGCCTTCTGGGCGAGAGCGACATGTCCATGCACCCGCGCTTCGAGCGCCTGTGCCAGGAGATCCTGCTGCTGGTGGGCACGCCGGGACCCCATACCTCCCGCAGCCTGGCCTCCGCCCTCTACCGTACGCCCACGCAGGTGCAGCGCGACCTTCACTGGTGGCGCGGTGTCTTGGGGGAGAGGCACCTTGCGTCGGTCAAGGGGCACCCCGTGGACGTGGAAGGCGACGAATGGGCCCTTCGCGGCTTTGTGATGTCGCTGCTCTTCGCCTTGGCGCCCCCGGCCGTGCGCTCCCATATCCTGCCCATGCTCACCGACGAGCTCTCGTCGGAGGACCTCGCGGCCATCGAGGACTGCGAGAAGGACCTCCAAGACGCGCTGGGCTTTGAGTTTTCCGGCAACGCCGCTTGGCAGCTCTCGGTGTACCTGGTCCTCATGCTGGTGCGCATTCGCCTGGGCCACGTCATCGAGTCGTGGCCGCACGGCCAGGCGCCCCACGGGGCCTTGCGAAAGCTCGGGGCCAAGCTGGGGAGACGCTGCGCCGTTGCCGTGAGCGACGCCGAGCTGGCGCTGCTCTGGGACATGGCGCGGTGCTGCACGTGGCAGTGGAGCCTTGCCGCCCTGGATGCGGCCGAGCCCAGCGAGCGTGCGCGCGCCATCGTGGCCGCCATGGACCGGGCCCTCGCCGCCGCCTTTGGGGAGCCCCTGTCCCCTGCCTTGATCAAGCCCCTTGCGGTCCTCGTCGAGAGCGGCCTTGTGCGCCGCGCCTGCGGGCTCTCGGCGCTCAACCCCAACGAGTGCTCGGTCAAGTACGATGCCATGGATGCGGCGGCGGCCGTCTCGTCGGTGCTCTGCTCGGTGCCCGAGCTTGTGGACGCCGACCTCTACGGGTCGGACTACAGCCGCCTTTTGCTGGCGCTCCTTGACTACATCGAGTCGACGGGGTCGCTGCGCTCGTTGCGCGTGGGCCTCGTGGTCAACTCGGGTATCGACCTGGCCATCTGGGGGGCGGCGCGCATCGAGCGCCTTTCGCCGCGGCTGAAGGTGGCCGACGTGCTCAACGGGCAGAGGGTCGAGGCGGCAGCGGCAGGCAGCCCCGACGCCCCCGACCTGGAGCGGTTCGACTTCCTCGTCTCCTTTGAGCCGCTCTCGGTCGACTATCCCAGCCTCACGGTGTCGCCGGTGGTCTCGCGCGCCGACGTCGACGCCATCATCGACTCCATCCCTTTTTGGCGTCGCGGGCGCACGCCCACGCCGTGGGCCCGAAAAACGCTGCCCGCCATGGACGACGTCCATGGGTTCGTGGGGGCGCTCTACGAGGACCTCTGCGCCGAGGGGCTCCTTGCCATGGGGGAGGAGCGGTTTCGCTGGCTCCTGCGGGAACTCTCGTGCGTCAAGGGGCGCACGCTGGTGTGGTGCTGGTGCGGCCCCGACGTCGAGGCCGCCGGCATCCGCATCTATACGGTGCCCGGCGCCTCCCAAGGGGCTGTGCAGTGGCCGTCCGTGGCGGTGCTGGTGCTTCCGATCTCCGAACGCGGGCAGCTCACGGTGCAGACCCGTTGGTTCAAGCAGCTCGTCGCCGAGTTCGCCGACCTGGGGGCCCCGGCAGACGACGAGTTCCTATCGACGCTCACCCGCCAAGAGGGGGCCGTCTGGGCGTAGACGCCAGGGCGGGGCGATACACAGCAGGGGCCCCTTCCCGCCGGTGGAAGGGGCCCCTGGGCGGACGCGCGTCCAATGGCTGGGCGCGGCGTCGGCTAGGCGCGGTGACGCTGGCAGAAGGACAGCGTGAGGTAACCGGACAGGGCACCGCCGGCGGCGCAGAGCACACCCTTGAGCAGGGTCATGGCGCCCAAGCCCAGAGGCCCGGTGACCTGCGTCGCCAGGGTGCAGGCACCGGTCATGGCCACGGCGCAGACCAGGGCCACCAGGAGCATGGAGGCTCCGTAGGAGCGAGGCATGGGACAGCAGAGCAGCTCGTCGCCCTCGGTGGCCTGGAACGCGCCGTGGGCGCGGTCCATCTTGGTGAGCGGTACCACGCAGGCAAAGAGCAGGGGTCCCAGGAGCAGGCCTGTGAAGGCCAGGTCGTGGGCGGCGTCGGCCGGGGTGAGGACGGCGCCGGGGTCGGAGCGGTGCAAGAGGTAGAAGATGACGGCGTTGATTATGCCGTTGATGATGCCGTAGCCGATGAGGCACTTGTGGCGCATATAGGCGGCAAAGGGCTCGGACTGATGGGCGCTGCGCTCGGCGATTGATTCCATGGTTTCTCGATCCTCCTGTGAGAGCCTGCATGTAATGCATATTCTGATGACATGGGCGCGTCCTTTGACGAGGGCAAGTATAAAAAGCGATGGAACGTAGCAGGCCTTCAACCGTTTCCGGAGCTCCGGAAACGGTTGCGGCACGGTGGCGTCTGGCCGCTTCTTATGATTGGGCCCGTACTCAAGCCCCGACGGAGACGCCCTACGACGCCCCGCCAGACCACTTCCGAAGGAGGAAGGATGGCATCTATCAAAACCGCATCCAAGTCCGAGGGAGGCGCCGAGAAGTTCCTTGTGGCGCCGATCATCGTGCTGATCTTGGCCCAGATGGGCACCTCCGGTGACAACGGGGCCCTGGGCCTCGCCAACCAGCAGTTGGTGGACGTGCTGGGCGCCACCACCCCCGACATCCAGCTGGCCAACATGGTCTACTCCCTCATGGCCGGCGCGTTCATGGTGGCCGGCGGCCTGGTGGGCACCATCATCGGTTTTCGCAAGAGCTTCCGTATCGGCGTGGCCATGTGCGCGATGGGCGAGCTGGCCATGGCCCTGGCCCCGTCGATGGCCGTGTTCATCTGGGGCGGCCGCGTGCTCGTGGGCTTTGGCGCGAGCTTCATGATCCCCGCTGTGCTGGGCCTCGTTCCCTTCATCTACCACGGGAAGAACCGACTCGTCGCCTTTGGCTGCATCGGCGCGGCATCGGGCCTCTCGGCCTTTCTGCCCCTTGGCCTGGGCATCGTCATGGAGGCATCCGGCTTCCGCGTGACCTTCGGCGTCGTGGCCGCCTACTTCGCCGTGGTGTTCCTGGCCTCGCTGGCGCTGCCTTCCTTTGAGAAGCCCGAGGGCAGGCTGCACTTCGACTGGCTCGGCTGCGGCATCGCCTCCGCCGGCCTGTTCCTGATCCTCGTGGGCCTGTCGCGCATCTCTGTCTGGGGCCTCGTCGCTCCCTTCGCCGACGCCCCCTTCACGGTCTTCGGCATTTCCCCGGCACTGCCCATGGTGTGCGCCGGCCTGGTGCTCCTTGCCGTCCTGGTCCCTGTGGAGAAGCGCATCGAGGACAAGTACGGCATCGCCCTGATCCCCCATTCCTTCCTTGCGACCCCGCAGGTCCGTGCCGGCCTCGTGGCCAATGCCGTCACCTTCTTCTTCATGGGCATTCAGGCCATCCTCCTCTCGCCCTACCTGCAGCTCGTTGCCGGCTGGTCGCCGGTACTCATGGGCGTCATGGCCCTCGCTGTGGGCATCCCCACGTTCCTGTTCGCCTTGGGCGTGCCCAAGCTGCTGCCCAACGCCAACCCCCGTACCATCATCCAGGCCGGCTATGGCGTCATGGCCCTCTCCTTCGTGCCCATGGGCCTCGCCCTGCACGGTTCCGAGGCCGGTCCCCTCATGTGGGTGGGTCTGGTCATTGCCGGCGCCGGCGCCGGTCTGGTGAGCGCCGAGGCTTCCAGCATCGTGGCCCTGGCCGTCAACGAGCGCGACGCCGCCCAGTCCGGCGGCATCCAGGCCACCATGCGCAACGTGGGCCAGGCCATCGGCGTGGCCGCCATCGGCGCCGTGCTCCTCTTCGGCATCACCGCCAACATCAACAAGGCCATGGAGCAGAATCCCGCCGTCGCCCCCGCCGTGCGTGAGGCCGTGGCCGAGCGCAACATCACCCTCATGGGCGACGCCCAGTTCGAGCAGACCATCGCCGACATCCCCATGGACGACGCCTGTCGCGAGGCCCTGGTCTCCATCAACTCCGAGGCCCGCGTGGAGTCCACCCGCACCTCGTTCGCGGTCTCGGCGGTCCTCGTTCTTCTGGGGCTTGTCAGCACCCGCTGGATCACCATCTTCAGGAAGCAGGAAGAGCCCGTCTCTGACGCGGTGGCCGGCGAGCAGGCCCTCGAGCTTACCCAGCTTGCCGAGGACGTTGCCTAACCCCCTCGTTGTGCCTGGGCGGCGGGAGCGACCCGCCGCCCTTTCTTGAGAAAGGAGCGCGCCATGAAGCGCCTCTTTACCAATGCCACGTTTGTGACCATGCGCGATGCCCAGGAGCGGGCCGAGGCCCTGCTGGTGGACGACGACGGCACCATCGCCTACGTGGGCGACCTCGGCGAGGCCCGCTCCCGTGCCCAGGGCGCCCCCGAGACCGACCTGCACGGCGCCTGCGTGCTGCCGGGCTTCATTGACCCCCACAGCCACTTCACCGGGGCGCTGCAGTACCTGCTCTATGCCGACCTCTCGCAGTGTGAGTCCTTCGCCCAGATCGAGGCCGTCCTGAAGGAGTTCGCCGCCACCCATCCCGTTGGCGAGGACGGCGTCATCATGGCCATCGGCTACGACCAGAACAACCTCGAGGAGGGCAGGCACCCCACCCGCGAGCTTTTGGACTCCGTCTCCACCGAGGTGCCCATTCTCATCACCCACGTGTCCAACCACATGGGCGTGGCCAACTCCCGCCTGCTGGAGCTTGCCGGCCTGGATGCCCGGACGCCCGACCCGGAGGGCGGGCGCTACGGCCGTGACGACGACGGCGAGCTGACGGGCTATGCCGAGGAGCCAGCCGCCATGAACAGCTTCTACGCCATCACGACGCCTCGCATGAACTTCGACTTCTTCTCCATGGCCGATGCCATGCAGGATGTCTACCTGGAGCACGGCGTCACCACGTGCCAAGATGGCGCCACGGCCCCCGACATGGCCAACGTGCTCTGCGCCCTGGCCGAGCGCGGCCTTCTCAAGATGGACATCGTGGGCTACCCCATGGCCGGCAGCGACCCCTTGGCCACCCTGGAGGCCCATCCCGACTATGACGGTACCGACTATCGGGGGCATTTTCGCCTGGGCGGCCTCAAGATGTTCCTCGACGGGTCGCCTCAGGGCCTCACGGCGTGGATGAGCGAGCCCTATGTGGAGGGCCCCGAGGGCGAGCGCGACTGGTGCGCCTACGGCACCATGAGCGACGAGGATGCCCTGGCCTTTGCCCAGATGGCCGTGGACACCAACCACCAGCTGCTCTGCCACACCAACGGCGACGCCGCCGCCGACCAGCTCCTGCGCGTTTACGCCGAGGCCCAGGCGCGAAGCACCAACCCCGACGCCAAGGCGCTCCGCCCGGTGATGATCCACTGCCAGACCGTGCGCAGGGACCAGCTTGAGACCATGGCCGAGCTGTCGATGGTGCCCTCCATCTTCGCTTCCCACGTGTGGTACTGGGGTGACGCCCATGTGAAGAACTTCGGCCCTGTCCGCGGCGGCCGGGTGAGCCCGTGCGGCGACGCCGTGGACTGCGGCCTGCCGTTCACGCTCCATACCGACACCCCGGTGCTGCGCCCCAACCTCCTCGAGGGCGTGTGGTGCGCCGTGCGTCGCGTCACCAAGGGTGGCCGCCAGCTCGACACCGAGCAGGCCGTGAGCGTCTTCGACGCCCTGCGCGCCATCACCTGCAACGGCGCCTACCAGTACGGGGAGGAGCGCTCCAAGGGCACCCTGGAGGCGGGAAAGCTGGCCGACCTCGCCGTGCTCGACGCCAACCCCCTGGACGTGGATCCCGATGAGATTCGCTCCATCAAGGTGATTGCCACCGTCAAGGAGGGCGAGAACGTCTGGGAGCGCAAGGCCTGCTAGCGGGTTTTGAGGCGCGGGCCGATATGCAAGGGGGCCGGAGACGCCGCGTCTCCGGCCCCCCTTTTTTTGCGCGGCGCCCCTACAGCCCGCAGAACGCCGTCACGCGCTCGAGGTCGCGGGCGGCCTGGATGTAGCCGGCGTCCCACGAGGCCTCGAGCCGGGCCCTGTCGAGGCAGGCATTGTCCACCGGCATGGCGTCGGGCCGGATCACGAGGGCCTGGCCGCGGCGCTCCATGTCCTCGAGCTCGGCCAGGGCGTCGTTGTAGGCCTGCGCCCTCGCGATGAGCGCCTCGGCCACCCGCGGGTAGCGGGCCAGCGCACGGCGGGCGAGGAGCCGCTGCGCGGTGCCGAGGGTCTCCTTGCGGTAGCCGCGGGGCCGCGTGGTCACCACCACGAGCCGCTCGTAGCCGTCGGCCAGGGCCATGCCGTGGGGCAGCCCGCCGCGGTCTCCCAGGCCGCCGTCGAACCAGAGCTCGCCCTCGATCTCGACGGGGTTCATGAGGAGGGGCATGGTCGAGCTGGCCCGGGCGTGGTGGGCGAGGTCCACGGGGTCGGCGTAGTCGGCCTTGTGCCACACGCGGGTGCGCCCGGTGTCGGCCGAGAAGGCCTGCATGGCGGCCTCGGCGGGGTTCTCGCAGAAGGCGCCCCAGCGCACGGGGACCTCGCCCGACTCCACGCAGCCCTCGTAGAGGTAGTCGGAGTTGAAGTAACCCTCGCCGCGCAGGAAGTGGTCGAGGCCGCCGAAGCGCGGGTCGTCGGCGTAGTCCACGAACTGCAGGCGCGAGCGGTGGGCGTCGCGCGCCACGTGGTTCACCGTGAGCGACGAGCCCGCCGAGACGCCGCAGACGTAGGGGAAGTCCAGGCCCAGGTCCTCGATGGCCTGGGAGACGGCGGCGGTGTAGGAGGCCCGCATGCCGCCGCCCTCGAAGCAGAGGGCGACGCCGTCGGCGCGGGCGATGGGGGGCTTGGCCATGGGGTGCTCGCTCTCGTGTCATGTCGGGTCGGGTGCTAGCATCGGGCATTGTATCCCGCGGGAGAAAGGCCGGACATGGAGCGCGTAACTGATGTGGACAGGGCCCGCGAGGTCCTCGAGGAGGCTGTGAGCCAGAGCGACGACCTCGTGTTCTTTGGCGGGGCGGGCGTGTCCACGGCCAGCGGCATCCCCGACTTCCGCTCCGAGGACGGCCTCTACCGCCAGCAGTTCGCCTACCCGCCCGAGACCATGCTCTCCCACAGCTTCTACGAGGCGCACCCGGCCGAGTTCTTCGACTTCTACCGCAGGAAGATGGTGGCCCTGGACGCCAGGCCCAACCGCGCCCACTACAAGCTGGCCGAGCTCGAGGAGTCCGGCCCCCTCACTGCGGTGCTCACCCAGAACATCGACGGCCTGCACCAGATGGCCGGCAGCCGGAACGTGCTCGAGCTCCACGGCTCGGTGCACCGCAACGTCTGCCAGCGCTGCGGCCACGTGTACCCGGCCGAGTGGGTCATGGCCACCGAGGGCGTGCCCGTGTGCGAGGAGTGCGGCGGCCCCGTGAAGCCCGACGTGGTGCTCTACGAGGAGCCCCTGGACCAGCGGGTGCTCAACGCCGCCGCCGACGCCGTGGCACGGTGCGACACGCTGGTCGTGGGCGGGACGTCGCTCGTGGTGTGGCCCGTGGCCGGCCTCGTGGACCTCTTCTCGGGGCGCCGCCTCGTCATCGTGAACAAGGGGGCCACGGCCGTGGACGGCCGCGCCGACGCCGTCCTCGACGTGGACATCGCCCAGGCCTTCGACTTCTGAGGGTCTTCCTGCGGCGTCGCGCCGGCGGCGGGCGCGTCCCTCCCATAACGGTACAATCAACTAAGTCTTGCAACCGGACCCGAAGGGGCACCCATGGCGTCTGAGCACCATATGGACCGCGCAAAGATCGAGCAGGGCGTGCGCCTCGTGCTCGAGGGCATGGGGGAGGACCCCGACCGCGAGGGCCTCCGGGACACGCCCGCCCGCGTCGCCCGCGCCATGGAGGAGGTCTGCGGCGGCATGGGCACCGACGTCGCCGAGCTGTTCGCGGTGACCTTCGACGCCGGTTGCCACGACATCGTGGTGGTGCGCGACATCCCGTTCTACTCGCTGTGCGAGCACCACCTGCTGCCGTTCTTCGGCCGGGCGCACATCGCCTACATCCCCGGGCCCAACGGCCGCGTGTGCGGCATCTCCAAGCTCGCCCGCGTGGTGGACGCCTACGCCCGGCGCCCGCAGCTGCAGGAGCGCCTGTGCGCCCAGGTGGCCGACGCCGTGGTGGAGCACCTCGACCCCATGGGCGTGGTGGTGGTCATGGAGGCCGAGCACCTGTGCATGACCATGCGCGGCGTCCGCAAGCCAGGGGCGATGACCACGACGTCGGCGGTGCGGGGCGGCTTCGCCAACAACCCCACCACCCGTGCCGAGGCCATGAAGCTCATCTTCGACGGAACCCACGTTCGGTAGGAGGCCCTTTTGCTGAGACGAGACTTCGCCACGTGGCAGTGCGGCGACCGCGAGCTCTCCCTCGCGCGCCCGCGCGTCATGGGGATCCTCAACGTGACGCCCGACTCCTTCTCCGACGGCGGCGAGCACGCGGACACCGCGTCGGCCGTTGCCCACGGCTTGGGCCTGCTCGATGCGGGGGCCGACATCATCGACGTGGGCGGCGAGTCCACGCGGCCCGGCTTCACCCCGGTGGACCCCGACGAGGAGGCCGCGCGCGTGGTGCCCGTGGTCCGCGAGCTGCTGGACGCCGGCGCCCTGGTGAGCGTGGACACGCGCCACCCCTCCGTGGCCGAGCTCTGCGTGCGTCTCGGAGCGCACGTGCTCAACGACGTCACCGGCTTCACCGACCCCGCCATGGTCAGGATCGCGGCCGAGAGCGAGTGCGGCGTGGTGGTCATGCACGCCGGCGAGGTGGCAGAGCACCCCACGCGCCGCTCGGTGCTGCTGGACTCCGACCCGCGCTCCCGCGAGGGCGCGGCGGAGGACGTCGAGCCCGAGGTCGTGGAGGCCGCGGACGACGACACCCCGGCCGACAAGGGCGACGCCTCCTCCGTGCGCCTGGACGAGGTCATGCGCCGGAGCGCCCGCGGCGTCACGAGCCCCACGGTGCGCCTCGCCTCCGGCTCCAACCGGCGGTTCACCCTGCCGGAGTCGGCCCCCATCATGCGCCGCATCATGGGGTTCCTGGGCGACCAGGCCCGCACCCTCATGCGCGCCGGCGTCGCCCACGACCGCATCTGCCTGGACCCCGGTGCCGGGTTCGGCAAGATGGCCGACGAGGACGTGGTGATCCAGCGCGCCTGCGCCCAGATGGCCTCCATGGGCTACCCCATCATGTGCGCCGTGTCGCGCAAGCGCTTCGTGGGCGCCATCTCCGGCGTGGGGGCGGCGGCCGACCGCGACGCCGCCACCATCGGCGCCGCGCTGGCCGCCGCCGAGGCCGGTGCCCGCATCCTGCGGGTGCACGACGTCGCCGGGGTGACCCAGGCCCTGAACGCGTACTGGTCCATCGCCCACCCCGGGCAGTCCCGCGCCTTCGTGGCCCTGGGCTCCAACGTGGGCGACCGCGTGGGCTACCTCGCCCGTGCCTGCGCCCTCATCAACGAGATCCCGCTCACCTGCGTCTCCGCGGTGAGCCATGCCTACGAGAGCGAGCCCGCCTACGGCATCGCCACCCCGGTGGCCAACGCCGTTGCCGAGGTGCGCACCGAGCTGGCTCCCGAGGTGCTGCTCGGCCACCTCATGGAGGTGGAGCAGGCCCTGGGCCGCACGCGTCCGGCCGGCCAGGACGGCCACGGGCCGCGCACCATCGACTGCGACCTCGTGTTCATGGAGGGCGAGCGCCACGCCGGCGACCGCCTGCGCCTGCCGCACCCCGGCCTCGTGGAGCGCGACTTCGTGCTGGTGCCCATGGAGGACCTGGTGCACGACCCGGCACGCTACCTGCGCCACGCCGGCATCGACGTGCTGCCGCGCGAGGAGCGCGTGGGCATCGTGCTGGCGGACCTCGGTCCCATCGAGTGGTAGGGGGCGCCGTGGCAAAGGGCAGCGAGAGCGGGCCGACGCCCCGGGAGCAATGGGACGACGTGGTGGCCGAGGCCTGCGACAAGGCCCGGTCCGGCTCGGAGGCCGGCACGCGGGTGAGCCGATGGGGCGAGGTCTCCAAGAGGGTGTGGTTCGGCCCCGAGACCACGCGCCCTGCCGGTGGGATGTACCTGGCCCAGGTGGCCAGGCCCCAGGTGCCCATGGGTTTCCTCGGATCCTTGGACACCGTCGCCGGCCTAGGGGCGGTCGAGGGCCTGCGCACCTTGGGCGTACCTGCCCGGCTCGCATGGCCCGCCACCATCGTGGACGGGACCGGCCGCTTCCTGGGGGCCGCCCGCTGCACGGGGGGCTACGGCGAGGGTGGCGTCTTTGCCGTGGCGAGCATGGCCGTCAACATGGGGGAGGGCGAGTGCCCGGTGCCGCAGGACGGGCCCGATCCGCTGACGCCCGTCTCGGTCGTGGACCTCGTGGGGCCCGGCGGCGCGCCTGCGGCCGCCGACGCGGCCGATACGGTGCAGAGCGCCGTGAGGACGGCGCTCGATTGCTGGGAGCGGGGTATCGCCGCAGGTCAGGGCAACGCCGGGCCGCTGGGGCCCGTGCTGGGCGACTGGTTCGACGAGATGCCGCTCATGGGCTGTGGAGTGCGCGTGCTACTGCCCGACGGCCGCGTGGCCGCCGAGGGCACGCTGGTGGGCATCGACGGCTGGGGCCGTGTGACCGTGCGCACCGACGACGGCCGCGACCTGGAGTTCTCCAGCGGGCAGGTGTTTCTCCGCCCGCGGTAGGGCGGCCTGCGCCCTTCAGTGTGCAGCCGGCTCTTCGGTGAGTGGCTCCACGCACCTCAGTGAGCGAAAACCTGCACACAAAGGCTCTGTGAGCGTCCTGGTCGCTCACTGAGGGTCGTCGGGCCGCTCACTGAGCACCCCATGCCTTTGTCATGCCTTTGCGCCCCCGTCCCTGGGCCGATGTTCAGAACTACATAATATCTAAAATCAGTTGTCGACAATCTTCTCCGGTGCATCAAAGGGACGACCGTCTGCATCAACCTGTGAAGCCCGTGTGCCCCATGCCCTCCCTGTGGCCCCAGACGATTGCGCTCGCCGGTGCCCAGACGCCGCTCGTCTGTTGTCAGGATCGTGTCAGACGATATGAGCTAGGTATTAGGCAACCATTGCCACACCTTGTGACGATGCCTCGCCATGGCTCCCGTAGGCTCTCCTCCAAGAGGGGAGGGGATTCATGATTCTGTGCGGTCTCTACGCAAGGCTCGTCTATCTGTCCCGCGCCCCTCTTGTCCGCGTGACCGATGGTGCCGAGTGCACGGATATTCTCCGTGCCGCAGAGGTCTCTGCCCAAGGTGCGGCCCGGATCAGAGAAGACCGAAGGTTCATCGGCTTGAGGGGAGCCTTCCCGCAAGCCCCGACGACGGTCCAGTGCCTTGTGGGGTGCAGGGGGCGTCGTCATGGGGTGAAGGGCGCCTCGACCCGGCTGTGGTCGGCCCCTCTTCCGCCCGGCACGCTCTGTCGGGTGGAAGAGGGGCCCGGTGCGGGCCATCATGTGGTGTCACCGGAGCTCCACCTGATGATTCGCGCCGCGGAGCTGTCGAGATGGGAGCTCGTGCTGCTTGCCATGGAGTTCTGGGGCCGCTTCGACTCGCGCGAGGACGCGGAGGGCGGTGTCGCGAGCAGGCCGTACCCGTTGGCGTCGCCCGAATCTGTCGAGGAGGTCGCGGGGGCCGTCGAGGGGCGTGTGCCCGGGGTCTCCTCGGTCCGTCTCGCCCTTGCCTGCGGCCTGCCTGGGTCCCGGTCGCCCCGGGAGTCCGCGCTTGCGCTCTTCCTCTCGCTCCCGCGTGGGTTTGGCGGCATGGGCCTCGGGCCGCTGGAACTCAATGTGGGTGTGGGCCTCTCGGCAAGGGGCCGCAAGATCGTGGGCGCGTCCAAGGCCATGCCGGACCTGTTCTTTCCTACGGCATCGCTTGATGTGGAGTACGACTCGAGCGCCCATCACCTGAGTGCCGACGAGGTGCTCCACGACAAGAACCGCCAGCTGGCCCTTCAGGCCTCGGGGCTCAAGGTGGTGCCGGTCACCGGATCGGTGGTCCGGGACTATGGCTCGCTGGTCGCTGCGGCCGGCACCATCGCCGCCGAGGTGGACGGCCGGGAGCCGCTCCCGTTTCCGGAGGGTCTGGAGAGGAGGCGGCGCAAGCTCTACGACGAGCTGTTCCGCGTCCGCACGCTGTGGTGAGGGCTTCTCGGCAAGGGAGGACGCCATCGGTCGGTAGACGGGGCTGACCTCTTGGCGGTCAGGCGTGCCTTCAGTGAGCGGTCCCATGCCCTTCGGTGAGCGAGAACCCGCGCACGGAGGCTTCGTGCGCGTCCAAGTTGCTCACCAAAGGCCGAAGGGCCGCTCACTGAGCGCCTCGGCCCTCCCGGGCCGCTCACCGAGGGTTGCAGGCCCGCTCATCCAGGCGCCCGTCCCCGCTGTCGAGAAGCCCCGGGCGCCCGTCGGCAAGGGATTCGTCGAGTCCGCACTCGGCGCCCATGGGTAGCATGGGGAGGTCGACCCGCGACCCCGTCCAAGCAAAGGACCAGCCATGTTCCTCTCCGTCGATGTGGGCAACACCCAGACGACCTTCGGCCTCATAGACGACGCCGGCTCCGTGCTGCAGCACTGGCGCACCAAGACCGACAAGCTCGACACCGCCGACGAGCTCGCCATTCGCCTCACCGGCCTGCTCGCCGGCAGGGGCTTCTCCATGGACGTGGTGGACGCCGTGGCCGTGGCCTCCGTGGTGCCGGCCCTGCAGCGCGCCTGGCACGTCTGCCTCATGCGCCTGGGCAAGGACCCGCTCATGGTGGGCGCCCAGGGGCCGTGCCCCATCGAGGTGGCGCTGGCCTACCCGTCCCAGGTGGGCGCCGACCGCATCGCCAACGCCGTGGAGGCCAAGGAGCTCTACGGGGCCCCGGCCATCGTGGTGGACTTCGGCACGGCCACCAACATCGACGTCGTGGCGCCCGACGGCTCCTTCGTGGGGGGCGTCATCGCCCCTGGCGTCATGCTCGGCGCCCAGGCGCTGTTCGACCGCGCGTCCAAGCTGTCGAGCACCCCCATCGCCATGCCGCCCCGCGTGGTGGGCCGCGACTCCGAGCAGGCGCTCCAGAGCGGCATCGTGATCGGCGCGGCCGCCATGGCCGAGGGGCTCGTGGACCGCATCAAGGCCGAGCTCGGGGTGGGGGAGTGCCCCGTGGTGGCCACGGGCGGCCTGGCGCGCACCGTCTCCGAGGCCACGGACTGCTTCACCGCCGTGGACCCCGACCTCACCCTGCGCGGCATCCACCGCATCTGGCTCGCCCAGGCCTGACACCACCGCGACGTCCGGCCGGCCCGCACCGGTGCCTGCCCATAGCCCCTCCACAGACCCACGGGGCGCTCCTTGCAGGTCCCGATGCCCGTTGCTATCATGCAAAGGCTGTATCGCCCTGGTCGGAAACCAGGGCACCCCCATCGCCAGGGTCGGAAACCTTGGCACAACATGAGGAGTCCTGCCATGAAGAACAACATCCATCCTGAGTACATGGAGTGCACGGTCCGTTGCTCCTGCGGCAACACTTGGACCACCCGCGCCACGGTCCCCGAGATGACCCTCGACCTGTGCGACAAGTGCCACCCCTTCTACACCGGCACCCAGAAGCTCGTCGACACCGGCGGACGCGTCCAGCGCTTCGCCGACAAGTTCGGTGGCGCCGCCCAGGCCCAGCTGGAGAAGGAGGCCGCCAAGAAGGCCGCCCACGCCCAGAAGGAGGCCGAGGAGCGCGCCGCCCGCGCCGCCAAGGCCGAGGCCAAGGCTGCCGCCAAGGCCGCCCGCGCCGCCGAGTACGCCAAGAAGGCCGAGGCCAAGGCTGCCAAGGAGGCCGCTGAGCAGGCCGCTGCTGCCGCCGACGACGCCGACGCCGAGGCCGCCGTGGCCGAGGCTGCCGCCGAGGTCGTGGACGAGGCCGTCGCCACCGACGCCGAGTAGCGCACAGCCCATAGGCAACCCGCACGAAGGCGGGGCACCGGGTTCGCTCCGGTGCCCCGCCTTCTCCTTGACCCGGGCCGAGTCTGCCGGGTCCTCCTTCACTCCCTCCCGGACGCGTCAGGCCAGGACGGCCTTGACGACGCGCGTGGCGAGAAAGCCCACGGCGCAGGCCGCCGCGATACCTACGATCACTCGTCTCATGGGGACCTCCTTCGGGTGGTGGGACCGTGGCTCCCATGATGGGTGCCGTGCGCCCCGCCATCCATCGATGCCCCTTACACCTCGGTGACGCCTGCGTAAGGCGTCAAAAAAAGCGGCCCCGACGCTTCCGCCGAGGCCGCCCGACATCCCGGTCTTCCGGGTCCCCGTTAGACGAGCTTGAGGTCGGGGCCCTCCTCCTTGTCGTCGGCGTCGTCCTTGCCGCCCTCGGCCTGGGCGGCGTCCTGGGCGCGCATCATCTCGAGCATGGCCTGGTACTGCTCGGAGCGCGCCTCGGCCTCGGCCGGGGTCTCATGGGCGTAGTTGCAGGTGCACTCGCTCACCACCACGTTGGCGGCCTTCATGTTGAGGGCGTTGGCGCGCAGGTCCTCCAGCTGGCCCATGCCGCGGGCCTGCTCGATGACCTTCTCGCCGTCGGCGGGGGAGAGGCCCAGGAGGCCGGCGATCTCCTGGTCGGCGACCTTGAGCTTCTTCTCGGCGGCGTAGGCGGAGAGGGCGGCCTGCTCGCCGGCGGTCTGGGCGGCGCGGTCGTCGAACATGGCGTCGAGGGCCGCCTGGTCGATGCCCATCTGGGCGAAGTACTGGTCGGGGTCGATGCCCTGCTGGATGGCGTCGTAGCGCATGGCCTGCTGGAGCTGCTCGCGGTAGCGGGCGATCTCGTCCATGGGGACCTGCTGGTTGAGGCGCTTGGCCAGCTCGGCGGCGCAGAGCGGGGCCATGGACTCCTCGGCGTAGTGGGAGTTCATGTGCTCAAGCTGCGAGTGCAGGGCCTTCTTGAGGTCGTCGAGCGTGGAGAGGCCCTCGAGGTTGGCGGCCACCCAGGCGTCGTCGACGTCGGCGCCGGTGGCGCCGTGCTCGCGGGCGATCGACTCGATGGCGAACTCGATGTCGGTGTCGGTGACGGTGGGGACGGTCACGGTGATGGTGACCGGGTCGTAGCTGGAGAGCGTGTAGTGGTAGTGGTCGCCGATCTTGAGCGGCGCAGGCTTGTTGATCTCGATGGCCATGGGTCCTCCTTGCCGGACGTGCGGCCGCGGCGCGGCCCCGTGTCCCTGTTTTTGCAACGATAAGGACTTTACCCCGGATCGGGCACCCCCTCACGCACCCGCCGCGGAGGGGAGGCCCTTCTCCGCAGGCCCTGCACGGTGCGGAGGCCGCTTGGATAACCCCCGCGCCTGGGTGGTATTATCAGAAGGCTAAGTCGGCGCCCCAGGACGCGGCGCCAATGCGACACTTTGGAGTAACCCATGCGTGACCGCCTCATCGCCCTGCTCGAGGCCTACCGGGAGCTCGAGCGCAAGCTCAGCGATCCCGCCGTCTACAACGACCAGAAGGAGTACGCCCGCCTGGCCAAGGAGCACGCCAGCCAGGCCGAGCTCGCGGAGAAGGCCCAGGCCTACCTGTCGGCCCTCGACGACATCGAGGCCGCCAAGGAGCTCCTCCACGAGGAGTCCGACGCCGAGACCCGCGAGCTGCTGCAGGCCGACATCTCCGAGAACGAGGCCAAGCTCCCCGGCCTCGAGGAGGAGATCAAGGTCATGCTCATCCCGGGCGACCCCAACGACGAGAAGGACACCATCGTCGAGATCCGCGCCGGCGTGGGCGGCGACGAGGCGGCCATCTTCGCCGGCGACCTCTTCAAGATGTACGAGCGCTTCTGCGAGGCCCGCGGCTGGAAGATCGAGGTGCTGTCGAGCAGCCCCTCCGAGGCCGGCGGCTTCAAGACCATCGAGTTCAAGGTCTCGGGCGACAAGGTCTACTCGGTCATGAAGTTCGAGAGCGGCGTGCACCGTGTGCAGCGCATCCCCAAGACCGAGAGCCAGGGACGCATCCAGACCTCCACGGCCACCGTGGCCGTGCTCCCCGAGGCCGACGAGATCGACATCCAGATCGACCCCGGCGACCTCCGCATCGACACCTACTGCGCGAGCGGCCCTGGCGGTCAGTGCGTCAACACCACCTACTCGGCGGTGCGCATCACCCACCTGCCCACCAACACCGTCGTGCAGTCCCAGGACCAGCGCTCGCAGATCCAGAACCGCGAGGTCTGCATGCAGATGCTGCGTGCCCGCCTCTACGAGATGGAGCTCGAGCGCCAGCAGGCCGAGCTCGGCGCCGAGCGCCAGAGCCAGATCGGCCACGGCAACCGCTCCGAGAAGATCCGCACCTACAACCAGCCGCAGGACCGCGTGACCGACCACCGCATCGGCTTCAACGGCACCTACAACGGCGTGCTGCTCGGCGACACCCTCGAGAGCGTCATCGAGGCCCTGGCCGCGGCCGACCGCGCCGCCCGCCTGGCCGAGGCCGTGTGACAAAGGGGACGGTGACGTCTGTCACTTCTCCTATTGCGATTCTCATGTGACAGCGGCGCCTGGCCCACCTGCCACCTCGCCTGTTTCTCGTTTGATCGGCATCGCCTCGAGGGGGCGCGACCCACGGCCGGGTCGCGCCCCCTCTTCCTCTGCGGCCCTGACGCCCGCGCTATCATGTACGGGCATCGGACGGCGGCGATTGGCGGCTATGGACAGCAACGCGTGGACCATCAAGCGGGTCATCGACTGGACCCGGGGCGACCTCGAGCGCCACGGCGACGAGCACCCGCGCCTCTCGGCCGAGTGGCTGCTCTCGGCCGTGACGGGCAAGTCGCGGGTGCAGCTCTACCTGGACTACGACCAGCCCCTGGAGCCGGCCGAGCTCGCGGCCATGCGGGCGGCCATCCAGCGGCGCCGCGCGGGAGAGCCGCTCCAGTACGTCACCGGCGAGATGCCCTTCCGCCACATCGTGATCCACTGCGAGCGCGGCGTGCTCATCCCGCGGCCCGAGACCGAGGTGCTGGTGGACGCCGCCTTGGAGGGTGTCGCCGCCGCCCGGGCCCGGCGCCCCGAGCCGGAGCCCGAGCCGGAGGATGCGGCCGCGGCCGAGGCGGCCGAGGGCCTCGCGGCCGAGGCGGGCGACGGCCCCGAGGGTGGCGCCGACCCTGCGGGCGGCCCCGCGCCCATCGAGGGCGCCCACGCCGGACCGGACCCCGCGACGCTGCCGGACTCCTGGGTCCGCGTGGCCGACATCTGCTGCGGCACCGGCTGCATCGCCCTCTCCGTCGCCGGCGAGACCGAGGCCAGCGCCGTCTGGGCCGGCGACCTCTCGCCGGCCGCCGTGTCCCTGACGGAGCGCAACCGCGACGCCCTCGGGCTCCAGGACCGCGTGGCCGTGGCCGAGGGCGACCTCTACGGCGCCCTCCCGGAGGGGCTCAGAGGCACCCTGGACGTCGTCGTCTCCAACCCGCCCTACATCCCCAGCGCCGTGGTGCCCACGCTGCCCGACGAGGTGGTAGGCTTCGAGCCGGGCCTCGCCCTCGACGGCGGCCCCGACGGGCTCGACATCTTCCGCCGCCTCCTCGACGGCGCCCCCGCGTGGCTGGCGCCCGGCGGCATGCTCTGCGTCGAGCTCTTCGAGGAGTCCCTCGACGACGCCTGCGACCTCGTGCGCGCCCAGGGCGGCTGGGCCTCCGTGGAGGCGCGCGACGACCTCGCCGGCAGGCCGCGGGTGCTCGTGGCCGTGCGGGAGGGC
>ERZ808035.329-NODE-329-length-48803-cov-6.663711_pt1 | contig 48803 bp, 44 predicted proteins | sample MGYA00380189_ERZ808035 | MGnify/ENA primary metagenome ERZ808035 (study PRJEB31490, sample SAMN06133407) | mouse gut metagenome | isolation source: M5_1 | host: mice | place: China: Chengdu | collected 2015-05 ... | reverse complement strand
GGCGGCCTCCTGCCCCTTTTTTCCCTTTCTCCCATCCCTTCCCGCCCGCTGCCCAATCGGACAATATTGATTTCCGCGCCCCCCCAACCAACCCAATAAAATAAAAACACCCCCGGAATGAAATACCACTCTCATTCCGGAGGCCCCTGCTACTTCTCCCAGCTCAATACGATCTTAAACAAATCGCCGTCCACTACAATCTCCATTTTTCCTCCCTGGATCTCCGTAAAGCTTTTCGCAATCGCCAGGCCCAGGCCGCTTCCTTCCGTATTTCTCGAACTATCCCCTCGAACAAATCGTTCCGTCAGTTCTTCCGGATGTACACACAGCTCCACCGCGGACATATTCCTCAATCCGATCACGACTTTCTTATCCTGATCATCCAGATCCACATAGACCCGGCTCCCTGGCATCGCATATTTGATAATATTGGAATACAGGTTTTCGAATATACGGTATGTCTTTTCGCTGTCCAGCCTAAGCACCACTTTTTCCTCCGGCATGCGGAAACGGAATATCAGATTGGCATCCTCAATCTTATCCTCATATTCCAAATATACCTGCCGCATCAGATTGCAGATATCCACCTCCATCAGGTTCACCGTTACATTCCGGCTGCTCGCCTTGCTGACTTCAAACAGATCCTCGATCAGCCGTTTCAGCCGCAAAGATTTTTTCTCCAGCACGGCCAGATATTCTTTCCTTTGTTCCTCCGTCACCCCTTCCTCTTTCAGCAGATCGACGTACGTCGTGATCGCCGTCAAAGGCGTCTTCAAATCGTGGGAAACGTTGGTGATCAACTCCGCCTTCATTCTCTGGCTCTTGACTTCCTCATCCACCGCTTTCCGAAAACCTTCCTGTATCTTATAAAGTTCATCTTTATAGGACTCAAAAACTCCGAAGTCTTCATCGAACGTCGTATTCAAATTGCCCTCCGCAATCGAACCTGTCGCGTCCAGAAGCTGTTGGTACTGATCCTGTATTTTTCTAATATATTTTTTGCTGAAAAAGTAAAGGATTATCGAATAAATAATGAGGGCAAACCATCCAAAAAACCATATACTGCACATAAGCCCAAGCAGTATAAAATTAATTAGTATCACCTTATGGAGAGTGGTTTCCACATCTCCGTCCAGATTCACATGCAGCAATTCATCCTTAAATCCCCGCCACAGTTTCCGAAGCCACTTTCCAAACTTTGTGACTGCCCGTACACACAGGCTTCTTTCCTTCAAAAATCCCCGGATTCCCAGTGCCGGAACCTCTCCCAGCGTATTTACAGCATAGAGCCAGCCGCTGAAAAGAAGGAATAAAGTGCCGAAATTCAATGCCCCTGTCAGCATAGGGTAGCTTTCCGCCGGAAGGAAAAACAAATATTCGCTCCATATACTGTTATAATATCCCCGGTTGCTATCGTTCACCAGAGTAACCACCACATTCGGAAATGCTCCGGCAATCATAGCACCCAAAAATATCGTAGCTTCCAAAGGAATCCTTACCGCCTTCGTCCGATGCAGACAATATTTTTTATTCAGCATCAGCAGCATTGCAACAATGGTCAGTATTCCCAGCAGCACCAGGTAGACATCGTATGCCCCTGCCTGAAAATAAGCGTACCATTCATTCCACTCGGTATAAAGCATACTGCTCTTTACGATTGCATTCCTTTGTTCCTGGGTCATGGCATAAATAAAAATCGCATTTTTAGGAGCCCGGAGGGAACAGCTTACTTTTTTCGCCCTCCCCTCCAAGTCGCTGTAGCCGTAGAATTCTTTCTGCCTGACAAAATAACCATTTTCATACATGTAACCGAATTTTGCGGAAAGATCCCGGCTTTTCATTACCGCCTGAACACTTTTTAACAATTCATCGGAGTTTTTTCCCTTGACCGCCACATGATCCGGATTGCCGGCATTGTCATAAGTCACCATGACATAATAAACATATGGAAGTTCTTGCTTTTCGCTGTCGTCTCCCCCCGCCAGCGCTTCAATATTCTTTCCCGTATTTTTTATCAATTCCCCTGTTTCCCTGTCGATCGCACAATAATCCATCTGCTGGGCTACCTGGGCTGTCACCTCATTTTCCCATTCGTCAAAAATCTGGAACAGATGGTTTCGCATTTCATCCGGAAGGCCGTCAATATCGTTGACCGTTTCCCCGTACACGTCCATCCCTTCCTCCATCATATGGATATCCCTGCTCGCTACATATTCCTCCTCGATATCCAGATACAGGTCGTCATATCCGTACATCGTTTCATTGGTCTTTTCAGCCAGTTCTTTATATAATACATAATTGCTTATATATAAATATTCAAGAAACGAACCGCTTGACAGGCCGTCTTTATAATATTTATCCGCCTTGCTTTCAAAAACGGGATACAGCGCCATAAAACCGCCGGCAAACAATGCCGTTACCATACACGCGATCAGCAGACATATCTTTTTACTGCTTTTCAATTTTATATCCAACACCCCACACCACCTTTAAATATTTTGGTTCTTTCGGATTGATTTCTATTTTCTCCCTTATTTTGCGGATATGGACCATAATGGTATCCGTATTCACCGCCTGTTCGTTCCATACTCTTTCATATATTTCGTCGGCGCTGAACACTCTGCCGGGGTTTTTCATCAGAAGCAGCAGTATTTTAAATTCCAACGGGGTCATCTTCACCGGTTTTCCGTCCACATTGACTTCCACCGTCTCCTCATTCAGTTCCAGGCCGCCGATTACATGTACTTTATCGTTTTCTTTCCGGCCGCCTACCGCCTGCAGATATTTCCCATACCGTCTCAAATGGGAATTCACCCTTGCCAGCAGTTCCATCGTCGTAAAAGGCTTCGTCACATAGTCATCGGCGCCCATATTCAGTCCCATGATCTTATCCACTTCCTCCGACTTGGCAGACAACATAATGACCGGAAAATCATATCCTTTTTCCCTCATTTTCATCAGCATGGTGACGCCGTCCATCCTGGGCATCATAATATCCACAATGGCCAGATGGATTTCCTCCTTTTCGATCACGTTTAATCCTTCTATTCCATCCGCCGCCTGGAATACGACATATCCCTGGTTCCTCAGATAGATTTCGATTCCTTCCCTGATGTCCTTATCGTCCTCGACAATTAATATATGTTTTTGCCAAAGTGTGTTCTCTTGACCAAAAGTATGATATCCTTCCATTTTCGTATCCGCTCCTTTCCATATTCGGCTTCTTTCGGCGGAGTGTTGATTCCCGCTGTTGAAAGTATACCACATTTGGAGAAAGTAACCTATCAATTCCGATGTTGTTCCTAACTACAAAATATATCCTAAATGGGAAAACTAAACAGGATGCGCTGTGAAAGATAAAGAAATTCTTAAGAAACCCGGAGGAATTATGAAAATCGGACAGGAAAGACTTTCCCTGTCCGCTCTGTACTCTATATGCCGATTCTGCATCCCCTTCCTAATCCTTGACCTGTCTCCCTTCTCCGTTTAAATGATATCTTTCCCTGTAAATCAGCCGAGATACCGGCACGATCTCATATCCCTGTTCCTCCAGCCCGGTAATTAATCTTTCCAATGCCTGGGCCGTATATTTTGCCCCGTTATGACAGCGGATGATCGATCCGTTTTTTAAATCCCCGCTCTTTAACACATTGTTTAAAATCGCCTCCACGCCATAATCCTTCCAGTCCAGCGAATCCACATCCCAGCATACGGAATAATAGCCGCATTTTGCCGCAGAACTTATGACGCGGTTGTCATAATCTCCATACGGAGGACGAAACAGAAACATTTCATAACCGGTCAGTTCCTGCACTTTTGTATGCGCCTGTTCTATCTCCTCCAGGCATTCCTCCGCCGTAAGCTGGGGCATATGTTTATGGCTCTCCCCTATGCTCCCGAGATCATGCCCTGCACTAAGAATCGTTTTCACGTCATCCGGATAGTTTTCCACCCATCCTCCGGACAGAAAAAATGTCGCCTGAATATTATGTTTTTTTAACGTCTTCAATATGCTGCTTATATCCCCGTTCCCGTAGACGGCCTCAAAAGACAGCGCCACCTCCTTTTTATCCGTTTCCACGCTGCTGATAGGAAGGAGCTTTCCGTTCACGCTGCTCGTAACCGTCACGGATCCGGGCAGCACTGCCGCCGCCCCCCTCACCAAAGCCAGCGCTGCCAGTACAAATACCAAAATCCCCGCTCCTTTTGTCACAAGCAGATTCCGGTAATCCTCTTTCGATTGCCCCTCTTCTCTTTTCGGTATTATTTTTCCTATTCCTTTCCTTATCCCTTCCATATACCGATTCATATATGCAACACCTGCCGCTTTTGTTTTTACAATATATGATACCCCCGATCCGAATAGACTTTACATCCGGCAAACCGTCCGCTATCATACAAACATCGGCAACATCGTATTCGCAAAAGCGCAAAGCCCTTGCTGCTCCACGGGCTTTGCGCTTTTTTTATTTCGCATATTTTTCCGCTATCCTGATCAAAACCTCCACAATTTTTTCCATATCGTCCGCACAAGCGTACTCAAACCTTCCGTGGAAATTCTGTCCGCCCGTGCAAAGGTTCGGACAGGGAAGCCCCATGAACGACAGCCTCGCGCCGTCGGTTCCTCCCCGGATCGGCACCACTGCCGGCTCCACGCCCAGTTCTTCCATGGCCTCCTTTGCATTTTCCACCAAATGCATATGCTTCTCTATCATTTCCTTCATATTATAATAGGAATCTTCCAAATCAATCTCAAAAGTTCCCTCTCCGTACTTCTCATTCAGATAATTGCCGATCTGCCAAAAGGTTTCCTTCCTCTTTTCAAATTTTTCCTTGTCATGATCCCTAATAATATATTCCGCTTCCGCTTTTTCCACCGTGCCCTTCAGCGAATCCAGATGGTAAAAACCTTCATAACCGCATGTATGAGCCGGAATCTCTGCCGGCGGAAGCATGGACTGGAATTCCTGGATCATCAGGATCGCATTGCGCATTTTTCCTTTCGCCTCTCCGGGATGCACGCTCCGTCCATATACCGTTACCTTCGCTCCAGCCCCATTAAAATTCTCATACTCCAACTCGCCCAGCCGTCCGCCGTCCACGGTATAAGCGTAATCCGCCCCGAAAAGCTTCACATCGAAATAATCGGCTCCGTTCCCCACTTCTTCATCGGGAGTAAAACCGACCCTTATTTTTCCATGAACGATCTCCTGATGCTGCAATAAATATTCCGCCATGGCCATGATCTCCGCCACTCCGGCCTTATCGTCCGCGCCAAGAAGGGTAGTCCCGTCCGTCACGATCAGCCGCTTTCCTGTATAAGAAGCCAGTTCCGGAAAATCTGCCACATGCATCACAATCTGTTTTTCTTCGTTCAGCACGATATCATTTCCATCATAATCTTTTACGATACGTGGCTTTACTCCCGCTCCCGCCGCCGCAGGAGAAGTATCCATATGGGCAATAAATCCGAGTACCGGCGCGCCGGTACAGCCTTCGGAAGCCGGAATGGAAGCATACACATAGCACCGTTCCCTGTCGTAAACGACCTCCTCCGCGCCCATTGCTTCCAACTGGTCTGCCAGAACCTTCGCCAGATCGTGCTGCTTTTGCGTGGAAGGCGTCGATACGCTCCCCTCCGCAGACTCCGTATCAATCTTCACATATTGTAAGAAATTCTCAATTACTTTTTCCATCTTCTCGTCCTCTTCCTTCTTCTTTTCCTACATCGCCGCGTAAGATTTCAATTCCTGCGACAATGCCCGGATATTATCCAGCACCTTTCCGCACTCCTCCATCTGGCGCGCCGCCTCCGAAGCCGTCTTTACCCCAGCCTCCGAATATGCCGCCACTTCCTCGCTGGAAGCCGACAAATTGGTGATTCTTTCCGCAATAATGCCCGTCGCCTGAAGGATTTCTCCAATGGTCATTTCCATATTATGGATGCTGTCCGTCAGCCCTCCGACCTCTCCATCGATCTCCTCAAATTTCTTCTTCGTCACTTCGATCATCTCCGTCTGCCGGTTAATCGACTCCACCGAGTTCTCCAGGCTGTCCGAAGCGCTTCTTGCATCCTCTATCAGATCTTTAATAATATGCGTGATCCTCCCCGTAGCATCCTTTGTCTGCTCCGAAAGCTGCCGGATCTCATCCGCCACCACGGCAAAACCTTTCCCCGCATCTCCGGCGCGGGCAGCTTCTATGGAAGCATTCAACGCCAGCAAATTTGTCTGGGACGATATGTTCAAAATATCCCCTACAATGCTTTTCACCTCATCCACCCGGGCAGTCAGCCTCGCAGTCGCCTCTACGGTTTCCTTGCTTGCTGACTCCACGCCTTCCGCCTGTCCTTTCAGCTCGCGAACCAGCCTGGTTCCCTCCTCCACGTTTTGCGAAGCGGCCCTGGATATTTCCCCTACCCTTGTGCTTTCCTTACCCGCCAGATCGGAACTTTCCTGGATCGTAGTACACATATCGGCCTGTTCCTGGATTGCCTGAGCCGTATTTTCCGTACTCGCAGCAATATTATTCATGGAAAAACTATTTGTATCGATGCTTTCCTTCAAATCGCCCAGCATCTTATTGGCGCTTTCAAAATTCCTGTTAATCTCTTCCGCCGCGGCCACCATTTTTTTCGTTATTGTTTCCTGCCTCGCCGCCGCTCCTCTTATATTGCCCATATTTTCTTCGTTAAATTTCTGCGTAATATCCATTACGCTGTAAGTCGCGAGGCATATCAGAATGGTAATCGTCCATCTTATCATGGCAAACCCTACATCCATCGTCCCTTCGGATGCATCTCTTACCGTCCTGACAATATTCGCCACCACAATTACCGATGTCCCGTACCAGGCATACCGCTTATTCAAATACGTAATGGCCGCTGTCATAATCGGAAACGCATATACATAAGTAAGTTCCTCCGCTCCCATACACATCATGACGAGAAAAGACAAAGCTCCCATGCCGGTTATCACGATTCCGCACAGCTTCCGTCCCCTGAACATCAAATACCCGGCCGTACTGACGCACAATGCCAGCACAAATATAACCATCTGTATATAAGTGCCGGTACTCGCCGTCTTCTGCACGATTGCATACAGCATCGACAAAACCATGTAAAACAAAGTCGCTCCGATCAATATAAATACCCTTTTGTCCGCCCTTACAAATTGCTCCCTCGTCATCCCTCTTCCTCCGTAACCTCTTACTGCTCCATATGCCGGATCCAGGACTTTTCCCTTTCCGGCCCCGTCTGTTTACTTCTATTATTAATATATCATTTTGCCATTCATTTTTAAAGTGATAAACAGACAAAAATTCATACTTTTGCCACTACCTGGAAGGGAATAAAAATATTTTTTTATGTTTTCATATCCTATTTGCACAAAATGTGATAAAATAAGTGCAAGTAATTTTTCAAAAATGACAGTATCATGCAGAAATATCATGGAGGTAGGCAAAATGTTTCACAACAAAAAAAATGGCTTAAAGGAACTGGCAATTCTGGCACCCCTTACGGAGCAACCTTCCAACAGGGAAGCCTATGCCATTTATAAACGTCTGGAAAAGGGGCGAAAACAGTTCAATACGCTGTCCTCCGACGGATTAAGCGCCGCCATGGACATCAGCACAGTATCACTTACCCTCAATGAAAAAGCCGAACTGCTCAAACAGACATGCGGTTATCTGGAACGATCCATATCCGCTATCGATGCTTCCTCTAAAACCACTTCCCGGATCACGGGAGAAGTCACAAACGCGCAGGAGCATCAATCCATGTCCATCATCGAGATATCCGTAAATGCGGCGGATATCCTTACGCATACCCAGCAGAGCGAAGAAAGCATCGGTTCTATCATCGATATTTCCCAATCCGCTTCTTCATTTTCCAGTGAGATGAAAAGCGATATGGAATCCCTCTTGGAAGTCATCCAGCAAATGCAGGAGGTGATTTCTTCCATTAATAATATTTCGTCACAGACCAACCTTCTTGCCCTGAATGCGTCCATCGAAGCCGCCAGGGCCGGGGAAGCCGGCAAAGGTTTTGCCGTGGTTGCCGACGAGATCCGTACGCTGGCGGAACAGACGAATGCCCTTACTTCCAATATGGGAAAATTCGTAGGAAAAGTAGAAAACGCCTCCCAGAGAAGCAAAAAGAGCATCGCTTCCACGGCGGACGCTTTGGCGCAGATGACGGAAAAGCTGACCGAAGTCGATACCCTGAACAAAGAAAACCGCCAGAAAGTCATTGACATCAATAACGAAATCAATAATATTGCCGGAAGCAGCGCGGAAATCAGCCATGCCCTGGAACAACTCGATGAGCAATCCACAGAACTTTACGGGCAGATCTCTTACCTGACGGAAGATGTTTCCCGTATTTCGGAAGTCAGCAAAAGCATGAAAGATATTATGCGCCCCCTGGATTCCGCGGAAAACCATCTTTCCGGCCTGAACCATATGATAGGCCAAATGTCCTCCGACCATTTTTATATGCCGGACAACAAACAATTCCTCCGGCAAATCCGCGCGGCTATTGACGCCCATACATTATGGCTTAAAAACCTGGGAAAAATGGTCGAAACGGGAAAAGTGACAGCTTTGCAGACCAACAATAAAAAATGTGCCTTCGGCCATTTCTACTACAGCAGAACGCCGGGCAATCTTCGCATTTTGCCAATATGGAAGAAAATCGAGCCGGTACATAAAGAACTTCACCAGACCGGAAAAGACGTGATTCTTGCCCTGCAATCGGAAAAAACGGAACAGGCAGAAAAATTGTTCAAACATGTGCAGGAGCTTTCTTCCTCCTTATTGCATGATTTTGAAACCATCACTTCCGAAATAGAACGTTTGGATCAAAACCATATCAATGTTTTTGAAACGCTTTCGGAAGATAACGAACAGACATGAATCAATAGAAATCAATAAACAATGCTATTGCAGGACTATAACAGTCCGGCAAACAGAGGGGCGGCAGCTACCGTCAGTATCCCTGACACAACGATGGAAAGGCTGCTCATCGCCCCTTCTATTTCTCCCAATTCCATAGCCTTAGCCGTACCGATGGCATGAGCGGAAGTCCCAAGAGCCAGTCCTTTTGCGATGGGATTTTGAATCCGAAAAAGCTTAAAAACGCCCTCGGCGATTACATTTCCCAAAATTCCCGTAATAATGATCACAACAACCGTCACTGTCACGATTCCCTTCAGTTTTTCGGAGACTCCCATTCCGATTGCCGTCGTGATGGATTTTGGCAGCAGCGTAACATATTGTTCATGCGTAAAGCCAAACAGTTTCGACATAATGAAAACCGTAGCCAAACTGGAAAATACCCCGGAAGCAATGGCCGTAATCACAGCCGCCCAGTTTTTTTTCAGCAGTTCCATCTGCTGGTAAAGAGGAACTGCCAGACACACCGTAGCCGGCGTCAAAAGATAACTCAAATATTTTCCCCCCTCGTAATAATCGCCATAATCTACCCGGAATATGCCCAACACAACCATTACAAATGCAATGGAGATAAGAAGAGGATTGCACAACGGACTTTTTACCCTCTTTTTTATCCATAATCCCGTCTCATATCCGACCACGCTGACCGCTACCCCGAAAAATAACGACTTTCCTATCAGTTCTTCCATAATCATCCCCGCTTCCGTCCCAGATCCGTATCTTTTTTTCCTTTTCTTATCATACCCTGCGCACATTTCCCGGTCACCGCCATAACAACTACCGTTGTCACAGCCACCACCGCCGCCAGCGGAAGGAAGATCCCCTCCAGCTCATGATAAGAATCCAACAGCCCCACCGCTGCCGGAATAAACATCAGCGGCATGATCTCAATGAGGAAATCCGCGCTTTCTTTTACCGCTTCCACCTTCAAAAGTCCGCTCATCAGCAGAGCCAGCATAATCCCAAGGCCATATATGCTCCCCGGAACCGGCAGCGGCAGTAATTTTTCCAGAAATTCCCCAGCCAGGGCAATGAGGATAATAATTCCAAATTGTTTCATATATTTCATAAATTCTTCCTTTTATACATATGATGTATATGTAGTCTATTTATTGGTTGATGGAATTTTTACATTTTAACATGTTGGCGGAGGGATGGCAAGGGGGGAGAATGTGCGGGCGAGGGAATCCATTTTTATAAGCGCCATGGCGGAGGGATCCCAATGGGCCGGGACAGCCGGGAAAGGGGCGGTCGGGACTTCGGTTTTCTGCCGTTGCGTACAATCAGTCATTTCACTTATGAAATGGTTGATAACCAGAGAGAAACCGCCAGGGAGGGCAGTTTCAGGAAGCAGAGGCACGGATGCCCCTCAATATGCAGGATTATGCATTGTTATATCAACGACTCTTCTCTTTTATATGTTTATGGAGGATTACAGATGTCGGAAGATTCTATGTTAAAGAGATTTTCTATGTCCGAGATTGTGACAGAAGATGATAATTGGACCAAATATTCGGCTCTGCATGATTCCTTTCTGGAAGAGCTTTCTTATAGTAAACGAAAATGCCACAAGACGGATATATGGTTATTGGATGATATGTAGGGGGCAATGCCTGTACTTTGCCCTGCCGTCGCCTTCCACCCGGTATTTGACACTATGCCTTTTTACACCTATAATAAATATTATGTAAATACTAATGAATACAGGAGGGACATGAACTTGGGTTATATTATTTTCACCATTTATTTTTTTGCGATTCTTGCAGTTCTTTATTTCATACCGAAACGGAGGCAAATGAAACAAGCCAAAAAAAACGGAAGCCTGACAGGGGCAATGGGAGGACAGGCGGCCTATACAAAAGAACAACAGTTTCTTGCCAAGGAACAATTTGCCGCTTACCGGAAAACAGTTTATGCAGACCATCCGCAAGTGGAACGGTTCGAATCCGTCAAGAAAAAAGTGATCCTTTTTCTGATTCTTTCCAACTTCCTGCTCATATTTGCTAAAATCTGTTTTGCCGGAAAAACTGCGGGGATCTCCATAACAGCATTCATCCCGGCGTTTATCTCGGCTTTCCTCACCACCTTTGGACTCAATGCTATTTTTCTGTTCTGTGCTATGGGGCCGAAATGGACAATGGCATTTCTCTTATATATTCTTGTGCTGAAAGATATCCTGTCAGCCGCAAACGTGCTGTTTACCCAGCTTGGCATAGATTCCTTTGAAAAATTTGTGCGGGCATACATAGACGGCTTCCGGCAGTATCCCCTTGCTATCACCCTGGATTTCCTTTCCTGGATCTATATGCTACTTGTTCTTGCCGCCGCTATATGGCTGACCCTTATTCCAAAGAACAGGGAATTGGCAAAACAGTCTGAGACTCTCCAGATGCAGTTAAAAAATTTCACCCCCACTCTCTGAAAATAAATTCCACAAAGAAACGGAGTTAAACTATGGATCTTTTCGATTGCGCGCGCAACATTAATAAATCTCACGAAAATGACGTACTCGCCAGGCTCACTACGGTCTGGGGGGAAAAACTGGATCCCGAACATGTGCTGGAGGAATATCCCCGGCCGCAGTTAAAAAGGGATAACTTCACCATTCTGAATGGATATTGGCGGTACGCCATCACCCGATCCGGCGATATGCCGACGGCTTATGACGGAACCATTCTTGTTCCGTTCTCCCCGGAAAGCATCCTTTCGGGCGTGGAAAGGCAGTTACAGCCAAATGAATACTTATGGTATGAGCGAGGTATTTTTATTACCGCCGAAGATTATGCCTCTCTTTCTTCCAAAAAACTGATCCTCCATTTCGGCGCAGTCGATCAGACCGCCCTGGTCTGCCTGAACGGACGGAAGGTTTGCACCCACACAGGCGGCTATCTTCCTTTTGAAGCGGATCTTACGCCCTTTCTCAGAGAAGGCTGCAATTCCCTGTCTCTACGCGTCCGGGATGCCAGCGATGCTTCTTACCATTCCAGAGGCAAACAGACGCTGAAGCGGGGCGGCATGTTTTACACTGCCCAGAGCGGCATATGGCAGACGGTATGGATGGAGTGGGTTCCCAAAAATTATATCCGAAAACTCTATCTGACCCCCGACTACGATAAAGGCGAACTCCATATCCGAATGCTGACCCATGGAACCGCCCCCGTCCGAATACAGGTTTTTGAAGAAAGCAACTGCATCTGCGACGACTCTTATAAAGAGCCTGTCCCGCCAAAAAAGAAGGAATCTTCGGCCTCTGCTTTATCTGCTGCCAAAAGAAACCCGGAAGGATACAGCCTTTCCGCCATCATACGCATTCCGAAAGCGCGCCCCTGGACGACGGAAGACCCGTTCCTTTATACGTTGAAAATACAATTCGGGGACGACCATGTCGAAAGCTATTTTGCCATGCGCTCCTTTACAGTGGAACCGGATGAAAAAGGCATCCCGCGCTTCTGCCTGAACCACTCCCCCCTTTTCCTCCACGGTGTGCTGGACCAGGGCTACTGGCCGGACGGCCTTTATACTGCCCCTTCCGACCAAGCGTTTGTTTACGATATCCGTACTATGAAGGAATTGGGCTTCAATATGATACGGAAGCACATTAAGATAGAGGCGGCGCGCTGGTATTACCATTGCGACCGTCTGGGCATCATCGTATGGCAGGACATGGTAAGCGGAGGCTCGAGCTATTCCCTTCCCCTCGTCTGCTACCTTCCTACCCTCATACCCGATATTTCCGGTCATTTAAAAGACAATAACTACAAACTCTTCGGCCGCTCTTCCAAAAAGGGCCGGAACGAATGGATCAAAGAATGTCTGGATACGATTGATTATTTATATAATGTCCCCTCCATCGCCGTGTGGGTTCCCTTCAACGAAGGCTGGGGACAGTTCGATGCCGGCCGCATTACAAAGCTTATCCGCAAAAAAGACAAAACCCGCCCCATTGACCAGGCAAGCGGCTGGTTCGACCAGGGCGGCGGAGATTTTAAAAGCGTTCATAACTATTTCCGCAAACTGGATGTGGTCAAAGACCACCGGGCCTTTGCCCTCTCCGAATACGGCGGCTATGCCTGCCGCATCGAAGGCCATTCCAGCGTGGAACGCATCTATGGATATAAAAAGTTCTCCACCAAAGAAGAATTCTCCAAGGCTTACCGCCGGCTTCTTGACACAGAATTAAAGCCTTTAATTGAAAAAGGACTTTGCGCCGCCGTTTATACCCAGCTCTCCGATGTGGAGGAAGAGGTGAACGGTCTGCTCACCTATGACAGAAAAGTCTGCAAACCTCAATAAAAAATGCCGCCCCCCGGCGGCACCAATCGTCCACGAGAAGAATGCCCGTATTTTGGGCATTCTTTCAAACATTAAGAAACTCTTAGGCTGCGTCCCTTGCAGCCTTAGTGTTTCTTAATGTTTTTCTCACGCTACTCCGTCCTCATATATCCTATCCAGCTTCCTGCGCACATGGAAATAGGCCGGGATCAGAAACGCGTCTGCGAAAATCCAGGCTAACGGACTGGCAAAGCAGACGCCGATGAACCCGAAAGCCGGCACCAGCAGCATGCCCGCCAGGCTCCTCGCCACCATTTCGCACACCCCGGCCGCAATGGCAAGGACGCCAAAGCCCATCCCCTGAATGAGAAAGCGCACCACATTTACCACTGCCAGCGGAATAAAAAAGATACTATTGATGATCAAAAGCATTCTGGCATCGGCCAAAAGCTGTGCATCGGCCCTATCCACAAACAGAGAAGACAATTCCGCACCGAATAAATATGCAATGAGCAGCGCAAAAGCCGAATAAACGGCGGCAATAATCATGCTCGCTTTTATCCCCTGTCCGAGCCGTTCCGGCTTTTTTGCCCCCACATTCTGCCCGCCATAGGTCGCCATCGTAGATCCCAGGGCATCGTACGGGCAGCAAAAAAACATCCCCACTTTTCCTGCGGCCGTCACGGAAGCTACTGCGGCCGCGCCCAGTGTATTGACTGCCGCCTGTAGGATCACGCTGCCGATCGCCGTAATGGAATACTGCAATCCCATCGGAATACCCATCCCGCACAGCGTTCTCATGTATTGTATATTTACCTTCCATTCCTCTTTTTCCATCCGTAAAAGAGGAAATTTTTTTATCATATAGATCAGACAGAATACGCCGGAAACGGCCTGTGAAACAACCGTCGCCACCGCTGCGCCCGCCACGCCCATACGCAGACTGATAATGCATATCAGATCCAGGGCGATATTTAAAAATGACGATAATGTCAGAAATACAAGCGGCGTCTTGCTGTCCCCCATGGCCCTGATAATCCCGGAAAGCATATTGTAAAGATAAGTAGCCGGAATACCCAGGAAAATAATAAAAATATAACTATAAGCATAGGAAAAAATATCATCCGGCGTTTTCATCGCCATCAGCATTTCCCGGCAAAAGACCGCCGTCGCTATGGTCATCACCGCCGAAAAGAAAATGGACAGCCACATGCCGTTGGCGATAAAACGCCGCATGCCGGAATAATCCTTCGCGCCAAACTTATGCGCCAAAGGAATCGCAAATCCGTTGCATACGCCCATGCAGAATCCAATAATCAAAAAATTCAATGACCCTGTGCTTCCTACTCCCGCCAATGCGTTCACACCCAATACGCGCCCTACAATGATCGTATCCATCACATTATAAAACTGCTGAAACAAAAAACCGAACAGCAGCGGAATGGAAAAACCGAGAATAAGCTTCATCGGCGATCCCTGTGTCATATCCTTTGTCGTATCTCCTGCCATAATGCTTCCTCTCCTTATTTCTTTGTTTTTATCGCATAAAAACATGCGCCGCCAGGCGCACTATAGCAAACACTGTCGCGCTTTGCGAGCCAGCTTATTGCAAGAAAAATGCTATCAGCGCCGTTGCCGGCACTGATAACATAATTTCAAACTCTTTGTTTTTTTGTTTATTCCCTTTCCCGTACAATCTTTCTGACCGGAAGAACAAACGTCGGCGTCACGGACAGTTCGTCCACGCCCATTTTTACAAATTCTTCTGTCAACGTAGTATCCGCTCCCAATTCTCCGCAAATACCTGCCCAGATACCTTCCTTATGTGCATTATCCACAACCATCTTGATCATCCGCAGGATCGCCTCGTGATGGGAATCATAAATAGGATCCAGCTTTGCATTCTGCCTGTCTATCGCCAGCGTATACTGTGTCAGATCGTTGGTTCCTATACTGAAAAAGTCCACTTCTTTTGCCAGCAGGTCGCTGATCATCGCTGCCGCAGGAGTCTCTATCATAATGCCCTGCTCTACGTCTGCAAAAGGAATTTCTTCTTCTCTCAGCTCTTTCTTTACTTCTTCCACAATCTCCTTGATCTGTCTTACTTCCTTTACCGAAATGATCATCGGATACATAATGGAGATCGTTCCAAATATGCTCGCCCTGAACAACGCCCTCAACTGGGTCTTGAAAATATCCGGCTGGTTCAGGCAAATACGGATCGCACGGTATCCCATCGCCGGATTTTCCTCATGATCCAGCCCGAAATAATCCGCCTGTTTATCCGCCCCGATATCGAGCGTACGGATAATCACCTTCTTGCCCGCCATCGTCTCGGCCACCTGCTTATATGCCTGATACTGCTCCTCCTCCGTAGGGAAGGTATCCTTCTCCAGATAGAGGAATTCGCTTCTGAACAGGCCGATACCGCCGGCGTCGTTCTGCAATACATTCGCCACATCGGAAACCTTTCCGATATTTGCATAAATATTAATTTTCTTCCCGCTCTTCGTTACATTTTCTTTGCCTTTCAGCTCCTGGAGCAGTTTCCGTTTTTCCACTTCCTGCTCATACCTGTTCCGATAAGCTTCCAGCATCTCTTCTTCCGGATCGACGATCAGCTTTCCTTCAAAGCCGTCTACCACCGCCATCTTGCCATCTATCTCTAAGCTATAATCCACGCTGATCAGCGCAGGAATATTCATCGTCCTCGCCAGGATCGCCGTATGGGAATTGGAAGAACCGTATCGAGTGACAAAAGCAAGCACTTTACTCTTGTCCATCTGCACGGTCTCGCTGGGAGCGAGGTCATCCGCAACCACGATAGTCGCCTCATCCGTCTCCAGCCCTTCCCCGTCTCCGCCCTGTAAAACACGGATCAGCCGTTCCGAAATATCCTTTACGTCTGCGGCTCTCGCCTTCATATAATCGTCGTCCATTTCCGCAAACATCTTCGCAAAATTATCGCCGGTTACGGCTACCGCATATTCCGCGTTAATATTCTGCGTCTCAATCATGTTTGTGATAGAATCCAAATAATCCTGATCCTCCAGCATCATCTGGTGGACGTCAAAAATCATAGCCCCTGATTCCCCGACTTCCTTCACCGCTTTTTCATACAAAGCCTTAAGTTGACCAAGCGCTTTTTCCTTCGCCTCCGTTACCCGCGCCAACTCCCCGGCCGTATCCTCTACGTGAGTTCTCTTTACACTTTGATCGTCTTTTTTTAATATTGCAATCTTGCCAATCGCAATCCCGGAAAACACCGGTTTTCCTCTAAACTCTGTCATGTAAACCCTCCTTACCGCGATATTATTCTACCTTTTAGTTTAATGCATAACGGATAAGAAGTAAACCAAAAAATTGTTTTTTCTTCCATAAACTGCTTATAAAACTCATATGGCACAGAACCGTTCTCAGATCGAGTAATTCATGACTCCTTCCCTCTCCGTCTGCCGTCTTGCCAATTCTCCGATCGTAACGCCGTCCACCACCCGGTTAATGGCCTCGCTCAGCTCCCTCCAAACGGCCAGCGTTTCACAGGTGTCGCAGCGTCTGCACTGGTTTTCCTCATCCTCCAGGCACGCCACCGGACAAAGATTCCCTTCCGTCAGGCGCAATATCATGCCGACCGTATAATCTTCGGGGTCTCCGGCAATACGATAGCCCCCCTGGGCCCCCCTCGTGCTTTTCACATATCCCGCTTTGTTCAGAACCGAAATAATCTGCTCCAGATATTTCTCCGATATCTCCTGCCGTTCCGCTATCTTCTTTACTTTGATATACTCTCCCGTATTATGCACCGCCAGATCCAGCATCACCCGGACCGCATACCGCCCCTTTGTCGAAATCTTCATCTAACACCCATGCCTTTCATGCCCTTCTCCCAGCCTTCAGACTCCGGGCTCAGAACTTATCGATAATGCCTTTTGCAAAAATAAATAATATCAGCGCTGGAAGAACAACCTTTAAATAAATTTTCAATGCCTTCGATACTCTCCATCCGTTCCCCGTATTCGCTTCCTTCAGATAGTTATCAAATCCCCATCCCTTTTTTGTCACGCAGAACAGCAGATAAACAAAAGATCCCAGCGGCAGCAGCAAATTGCTGACAATAAAATCTTCCAGATCCAGTATATTGCTTCCTTCCCCAAAAGGCATAAACCCTGACCAAAGATTAAACCCAAGCACACAGGGCAGGGAAAGCACGGCAAGCAGGATCCCATTAATCAGGCAGGACTTTTTACGACTCAGCCCCCACATATCCATACCGCAGGAAATAATATTTTCAAATACGGCAAGCACCGTGGAAAAAGCCGCAAAGGACATGAATACGAAGAACAGGGTTCCCCATATCCTCCCTCCCGCCATATTGTTAAATACATTCGGAAGCGTCACAAAAATAAGGGATGGGCCGCTGTCAGGATTAATCCCGAAAGAAAAGCACGCGGGAAAAATAATCAGTCCCGCCACAATAGCGACAAAAGTATCCAATACTGCAATATTGACCGACTCTTTTAAAAGAGTGTGTTCTTTTCCAATGTAGCTCCCGAAAATCGCCATGGATCCGATGCCAAGGCTCAGGGTAAAAAACGCCTGATTCATAGCGCCCACCATCGTTTCGCCGATGCCCACTTCCATCATTCTGCCAAAATCCGGTTTCAGGTAAAATGCAAGCCCTTCCGCTCCACCTTCCATCGTCAGGCTGTGTATAGCAAGCAATACCATGATCCCCAAAAGAGCCGCCATCATTCCTTTGGTGATACGTTCCACGCCGCTTTGAAGTCCGGCAGAGCAAATGCCGAAACCGACCACGACGACGAGGAGCATCAATCCTGCCATGACTCCGGGCTTCGCCAGCATACTGCCGAACATCTGCCCTACCTCCCCGGCATCCGCTCCCGTAAAACGTCCTGTCAGCATGAGGTAAAAATAATATAACATCCATCCTGCCACGGTCGTATAGAACATCATCAAACAATAATTGCCCGCCAGCCCTACATATCCGTGCCAATGCCATTTCGTTCCCTTCGGTTCCAGCTCATGAAAACTCTTTATAATGCTCTTCTTGCTGGCGCGCCCCACCGCAAACTCCATCGTCATTACGGGCAGCCCCATAATGGCCAGAAAGAACAGATAAAAAAGTACGAAAGCCCCGCCGCCATACCTTCCTGCCACATAAGGAAACCTCCATACATTTCCTATTCCGATCGCACACCCCGCCGAAAGCAATATAAATCCCAGGCGGGAACTCAGCTTTTCTCTTTCCATTCCGATACCTCTTGTCCTTTCCTGTCTATCCAAGTAATTGATAATGCGCCAACGCCTGGTAAACGCCATCCTCATCGATATTAGCCGTCACATAATCCGCATAGGATTTCAACCGCTCGTTTCCGTTCCCCATCACGATCCCTGTGCCGCATTCCTGAATCATTTCCAGATCGTTCATACTGTCGCCGACGGCAACCGCATCATCCATGCCGCCGCCATAATATTCCAGCACTTTCCGAATGCCGTCCGCCTTATTATTTTTTACGGAAATCACTTCTATAGAATGCATCCGCCCTCTTTCCGGCATACTGCTGACAAACTGGTATTTGTCCTTAAAGTTCCTCTCCACTTCCTGTAAAGCTTCTGCTTCCAGACTGTAAAGGCAAAACTTGTAAATCACTTCCCTTTCCGGATCGTATGCCTCCATCCCGTGTACCGCCTTCTGCTGGAAGAATTCATGGCCGGAAGTTTCTTTTCCTTCCCCTTCAAAGTAATAGTCCCTGATCTCCGAATGCATATAGATCCCTTCTTTTCCTTCCAGAATATAAGAGACCCCTTTACTTCTTCCAAATTCAAGAACCAGCTTCAGCTCGTCCTCCGGTATGTTGTCTTCGTAGATGATCTTTCCCTCTGTTTCCGCATAGGCTCCGGCCGCAGCGATGATCCCGTCAACAGCAATTTCCTCCACATGGTCCAGCAGACAGCATGAACGCCCCGTGCAGATAAACACTTTATGCCCGGCACGGCGCGCCAGTTCCACCGCACGGCGTGCGCTTTCGGGGACGGCATACTTTTTATGGTCAAACAGCGTTCCATCGATATCCAAAAAAATATATTTCATTCACAGCTCCTTACTCAAATGAGGGTGCTACAAAAACATGCCAAGCGGCACTGCCTTTTACACACCCTCAAACTCTCTGTTGCTTTCCAAAAACTCCCGTTTATTTAAACGGCACTACGGAACCCTGATACTTATCGTTGATGAACTTGCTGATCTCATCCGATTTTAATACCTCTACCAAGGCTTTTACCCCTTCGTTTTCTTCATTGCCTTCCTTCACTACAATTACATTTACATAGGTCTTAGCCGCTTCGGAATCCGAAGTCTCATACGCCAGGGCGTCCGTCTGCGCGTTCAGACCGGCCTGTAATGCATAATTACCGTTCAGCACGACAAAGGAAGTTTCATCAATTACCCTCGCCACCTGTGCCGCTTCCAATTCTATGATCTCCACATTGTGAGGATTTTCAGCGATATCGTTCTTCGTTGCTTCCATTCCTGCGCCTTCTTTCAAGGTAATAACGCCATTGTCCTGTAAAAGGAGAAGCGCCCTCGCTTCGTTGGTCGTGTCGTTGGGAACAGCGATCGTGGCTCCGTCCGAAATATTCGCAAGATCCGATTCGGTACCGCCATAGATGCCAAGCGGTTCATAATGTATCTCGCCCACATTCACGAGATGCGTGCCCTTTTCCGCATTAAAGCTGTCGAGATAAGGGGTATGTTGAAAGTAATTGCAGTCAAAATCGCCCGCTTCCACCACTTCGTTCGGCTGTACGTAATCGTTGAATACCGTTACCTGCAGATCCCAGCCTTTCTCAGCCAGAATCGGCTTTGCCGCCTCCAATATTTCCGAATGCGGCACTTCCGTAGCGGCAACCGTAATCGTTCCCCCGTCTCCGCCCTTGGAACCGCAGCCAGCCAATACTCCTGCTGCAAGAACCGCCGCAACTGCTACCGAAACAATCCTTTTTTTCATAATTTTTTCCTCCTCTTATTTATATAATCAAAAGGAACATGCCCTTTTCGATTCCTATCAATTCGTAATCCGCTTATCCAGCTTTTTCGAAAGCCTGGTTCCGACCAACTGTAGGATCTGTACGAGTATCACAAGCAGAACCACGGTAACGATCATAATATCCGCCTGGTAACGGTAATATCCGTAACGGATCGCCACATCTCCCAGTCCTCCGCCGCCCACTGCGCCGGCCATGGCGGAATATCCCAATATCGTTCCGAGAGCGATCGTCGCTCCTACGATCAGGGAAGTTCTGGCTTCCGCCAGAAGTACTTTCCAGACGATGGTTCCTGTTCCCGCTCCCATGCTCTGCGCTGCTTCAACCACGCCCCTGTCCACCTCCAAAAGAGAGGACTCCACCAGCCGCGCGATAAACGGCGCTGCCGCTATGGTAAGAGGTACGATTGTCGCCGTAGCCCCATAACTCTTTCCTACTACAAACCGGGTAAACGGAATCAACAGCATCAATAATATCAGAAACGGTATCGATCTCGTCACATTGACGACCACATCCAGTATTTTATAGACTACCGCATTCGGCCTCAGTCCGTCCCTTGCCGTAATCACCAGAAGGATTCCCAGCGGAAGCCCGATCACATATGCAAAAAGAGTTGACGTCAGCGTCATATATAAAGTTGTCCCGGTTTCCTTCGCCAGCATCATAATCGTCGCGCTATCCCACATAATTATCCAGCTCCTCCACTTCCAACTTTCTCTCTTTCAAATAACTTATCATTTTTCCCGCCACGATCTCGTCCTCCGGGAGCTGCAAAATCATCTGTCCATGCGCCACTCCTCCAATATCCTTCGTATCCGCAAGCAGGATATTGGCCGGCGTTTTACATTCCAGCACCATATTGGCAATCACAGGTTCAAAAGAGGAATTTTCCTTAAACACGATGCGGATGCAGCGCTTTCCTTTCATTTCCTGATAATTGCCGCCATTCTGGAACACAAGCCTCTTGGCCGCCGCCGTTTTCGGCCTTGCAAATACTTCCTCCACCGTGCCGGTCTCAGCAAGAGTCCCGCCATCGATAATCGCCACGTGGGTGCATATTTCCTGTACTACCGCCATTTCATGGGTAATAATAACAATCGTAATCCCATATCTTTCGTTGATTTCTTTTAAAAGCGCCAGAATGGACTTTGTCGTCGTAGGATCTAATGCGCTGGTCGCTTCGTCGCAAAGCAATATTTTCGGATTGGTCGCAAGCGCTCTTGCGATCGCTACCCTCTGCTTCTGCCCGCCGGAAAGCTGCGCCGGATAAGCCTTTGCTTTTTCCGACAGCCCTACGATCTTCAGCAGTTCTTCCGCCCTTTCTCTGGCCTCTTTTTTCTTCTGTCCTACAATCTCCAGAGGAAAACAAATATTATCCAACACTGTGCGTTGCATCAACAGATTAAAATGCTGGAAGATCATCGCGATCTGTGTACGCATCTGGCGCAGTTCCCTTTCTTTCAGCGCCGCCAGATCTTTCCCTTCCACCAGCACAGTCCCCCTGGTGGGCTTTTCCAGAAAATTCAGACAACGCACAAGCGTACTTTTTCCTGCCCCGCTCATACCGATGATTCCATAGATTTCTCCCTTATGGATATCCAGATCGATCCCTCTTAACGCTTCTACCGTATTTTCTTTACCAACAAATGTCTTGCTGACATCCTTAATCTGTATGATCCTTTCCATAACCGCATCCCCATTCTTCCGCCCTTTAGAAATTCTCTTCGCGCTACGTATCATACCACAGACTGACAATTTCTGCAAGGCAATGTTTCCCGCTCCGGGCTTTGCTGATTACGTTATTTTGCTATCATCTGTACGGAATCAGATATTTTTCTGCAAGATCGGCACTCATTTTACTGCTCGCGGGAATGAAACATTTCCGTAGAAAGATACCGGTCGCCGGAATCCGGCAGCAGAGCTACGATTGTCTTCCCGGCATTTTCTTCTCTTTTCGCCAACTGTACTGCCGCCGCCAGCGCCGCTCCTGAGGAAATACCGACAAGAATTCCTTCTCTCACCGCCAGCTTTCTTCCTGCTGCAAAAGCATCCTCATTTTTTATACGGATCACTTCGTCATAAACGGCGGTATTTAATACGGAAGGAACAAAGCCCGCGCCGATCCCCTGGATTTTATGCCCTGCGGCCTTTCCCCCGGAAAGCACCGGAGATGCATCTGGTTCTACCGCCACTATCTTTATCCTGGGATTTTTTAATTTCAGGAACTCCCCAACTCCGGTAATCGTTCCTCCGGTTCCTACCCCTGCCACAAAAATATCTATTTTCCCGTCCGTGTCCTCCCATATTTCCGGCCCGGTGTATGCCTCATGGGCCTTCGGATTGGCCGGATTATCAAACTGCCCCAGAATCACCGCGCCAGGGATGTTTTCTTTTAATTCCTCCGCTTTCTCAATGGCCCCTGTCATTCCCTTCGCTCCTTCGGTCAGCACAAGTTCCGCCCCATAAGCTTTCAGAAGGTTTCTCCTCTCCACGCTCATCGTATCCGGCAGAGTCAGTATCGTCCGGTATCCTCTGGCGGCCGCCACGGAAGCGAGCCCGATCCCCGTGTTCCCTGAAGTGGGTTCGATAATGGTAGCTCCTTTTTTCAGGATGCCCTTTTGTTCCGCATCTTCGATCATGGCAAGCGCTACTCTGTCTTTCACGCTCCCCGCCGGATTCAAATATTCCAGTTTCGCCAAAATCCGCGCCTGATCCACCCCTTCCGATTCGGAAAAATTACCGACCTCCATCAGAGGCGTCCCGCCGATCAGTTCCGTTGCATTTTTCTTAATATTTGCCATTTTCATTCTCCTCTTTTAATTCATAGTATTTCTCTAGGAATTTTATGGATTAAATATTAGCACTATGGGCGGAATCTGTCAATACATATCACGATAATTGCAAAACCGGTAGAAAAATCCACGCCTGTATGCTAGAATGGATGTCAAAGGAATCGGGGAATGTTTCCTTCCTTACTAAAATTGAAAATACAACAGGTGATGCTATGTATCAAAATATATATAAACAAATTATGAAAAAAAGAGTCGTCGTCTCCCTCGGCCACCAAGCCTTAGGCTATACTACATTGGAGCAGAGGGATGCCGTACAAATCACTGCCAGAGCCCTCGCCGATCTGGTGGAGGCCGGTTACCAGCTTACCATCACCCATAGCAACGGGCCTCAGGTAAGTATGATCCATAAGGCCATGACCGAACTGCGCCGCGTCTATATCGACTATACCCCGGCTCCCATGTGCGTCTGTTCTGCCATGAGCCAGGGATATGTGGGCTATGATATTCAGAATTCCCTGCGGGCGGAACTTTTAAGCCGCGGGATTTCCCGGACGGTCAGCACCGTCCTGACCCAAGTAACGGTAGACCCCTACGACGAAGCGTTTTACGAGCCTACCAAAATTGTCGGCCGCTATATGTCCAGAGATGATGCGGAAACAGAAATCAAAAAAGGCAATTACGTCATAGAAGAGCCGGGCAAAGGCTTCCGTCGCGTGGTCGCCGCTCCTAAGCCCATAGATATCGTGGAAATCGAAGCGATCCGCCTCCTCGCCGACGCCGGACAGGTCGTCATCGCATGCGGCGGCGGCGGTATTCCCGTGATCGAACAAAAACATGCATTGCAAGGCGCTTCCGCCGTCATCGAAAAAGATTCCATCGCCGGAAAGCTGGCCGGAGACTTAAAAGCGGATCAGCTGATCATCCTCACCAGCGTTCCTTGCGTATACAAAAATTTTGGTTCCGACCATCAGGAAGAACTTCGTTCCCTGACGGTCTCCGAAGCCATGGCTTACCGGGAAGAAAGACAATTCGGCGAAGGCGACATGCTCCCTAAAATAGATGCCGCCATCGCTTATTTGAACGTCTGCCCGCAAGGCAGCGTATTGATCACTTCCCTGGACTGCGTCAAAGAAGCCCTGAAAGGCAGCGCAGGAACACTTATCCGTTCATAAGATCCTTTGCCATACGGATGTCGGACTCTGCTATATAAAAATGAGAAAAGATTGAAAATTGAAAATGGAGAAAACAATGAACAACCTTGTATCCATGCGTCAGGAAATATTAGACTATGCTTTTGCCGAATATGGCACGGAACCGGAATATCTGTGGAAAGACTCTCCAAACTGCGCCGTCCTTCGCCATTCCAGCAACAACAAATGGTACGGCATTATCATGGACGTGCCGAAAAGCAGACTCGGCCTTACCGAAAATGACGACACCAACAGCAGCGCCAGGCATACTATCGATGCAGCAGTTGATGTTGATGTCGTTGATATCCTGAACGTCAAATGCGATCCCGACATAAACGGCGCTCTACGCACACAAAACGGTTTTCTTCCCGCCTACCATATGCACAAAGGACATTGGATCTCGATCCTTCTGGATGGAACCGTAGAGAAGGAACGTATTTTTCCCCTTCTCGACATGAGCTTTGCGCTCACCGATCTGCGGAAGAAAAAACAATAATATTTATGGCCTGGTTCCTGCCAGCGCCGCCATCATCGCCCCTATGATAATTCCGAAATCCGACAGGTTAAACACGATCCGCGAGAACCGTTTCCCACCGAATCCAAAGCTGAGATAATCTACCACATATTTTCTTCTGAGCCTGTCATACGTATTGCTGAAGCCCCCTCCCAGCAGCAGGGAAAGACCCGTTTTCAGCATCCTGTTCCCCTGTCCCAAAGACAGGATAAAGGCCGCTGCCACTATGATTGTCAAAAATACCGACAGCGCCGCCACCATGGGCCTTCTTTTCTGCCCCGCGTTTAAAACCGCCCCCTCGTTATGGTGAAGGCGGAACCGGAGCAGACCTTTGCACCGTCTTTTTTCTTTCCCGTCCGCCAGGGAACGTTCCATATGGTTTTTTATGAAGAGATCGCCGATGAAAACAGCCGTTGCCATGCATAGGTAAATCATGATTTACTCCATTTCTGCGCGGCTTTATTGCGCAAAGCCAGCCTGGCTTTCAAGTTTGTGGATGCCGCGCAGACACAAACTTGGGATTGAAAATTTTTAATTTTCAATCTTACACATCCCGTTCTTCCCCTTCTTCCTCCCAGAAATCCTCCCAACCGATCGTCGGCATGGATTTCACATCCAGGCCATGACAGTTTGACAGGGAGCATAGCTGTTCGCGAATCATATGGTACTCCTGGATAATATTATCCGCATCTTTCAAACAAAGACATTCCACCATTTGCCGGAACTGCCGCTGGAAATACCGACTCAGCAAGGCCGAATTTTCCAACATCCAGGCTGTCATGGGATGATCCTCTGTAATCCCTCTTCGGAAGAACCGGAAAGCATGGCACATATATTTCCTGCTTTGGTCACTGGCTGCCCTGCAAAACATCATAGGAGGAAAAATATCATACTTTCCCCTGCCTTCTTCCTCTTTCTTTTTATGAAACATAATAATCTGTCCCTTTTCATAATTTATTGTCATATCATAATGATCCTGTAAATATATCATTGCATATTTATATACCATTTGATGCATATTACTCATATACACCAATAATGCCATCTTATATTTGTCTTCTTCCCTTCCTGCATATTCCTGGTATTCTCTTATAATTTCTTTCGCGCAGTCTTTCTGGTTCTGCATCATCCATTGCCCTACCGCGGAATTTTGTACCTCCCGCCACCCGGATAAAGTTATAAGATTCCAATCTGCCAATTCAAATAAGAATCCTGCGTTATCCGGCATCATATATTTATCCCAAATCCCCTTAATTGCTACAAGAAGATCCAACGGCAGCTTTACTATCTTAGAACGGCTGGCCTTCACTGTCGGTTTCCACTTTCCTTCAAGTAAAAACAATGTACAACCTCCGATATCACGATAATCATATAGTGTTCTGTCCATTACAATACCCTGATAGATAACACCCCCAACAATATAAGGATTACCAAAAATAGTATCCCAAATTGCTCCCAAGTTCTCATATTTCAATGCATCTAATCCAAACATTAAAAATCCTGTTCCTATACTATCATTATCTTGTCCGGCTTTTACATAGCTATCCATATCCTCTGCCTTGATAATTTCCTTTTCCCTTAGCCAGCATTGGAATATGCACTTCGATTTTTCCCCCAGACAGTAAATCTCACCCCCCACTGTATAATTCTTCCCTCCCTCTTCCCAATATAATTTCCTTTCAAAGCACACCTCTTGCTTCGCCAGCACGCCCGAAAAACCAGGCAGGACTTGTAGGTCTTCCGTATCCAGCGGTATTACCGTCTGCACCAGCTTGGGATAATTCCCCCTGACAGCAGGAAAACAATCATCAAATTCCTTCTTCGTTCTCTGATCCAGCTCATAAACCCTCTCTCCCGCAAGGTCATGGGCGATTTTCATCGCTTCCCTGTAAGTTCTGCCCACCCTCTTTTTATTATAATACACCGGCATCCTGGCTCCGCAAAGATATTTACTCACCGTTTCGCGCAGGTTCAAAGTCCCCAGTTTTCCCGGATCCAGCCGGATCACGATGGACGTGCCCGGTTTTCCCCTGTATCCGCGCCACTCCGAACAGTCTTGTCCTTTTTCTCCAAAAAAATCCGGTCTTGGAAGGTTTCCTCCTGTCCCATGATTTTCTGCCTGGCTCCTGATCGTATAATATCCTTTTAACCCCGTCACCTGCAGCCGTATGCCATAGTCCGTCCCCCGCGCATGTCCCGCCGGCATTTCCTCGCGGCGGTTTTTTTCCGGGTCGAAATACAACGTGGAAACCTCCACAAAATCCCCGCACAAAAAACAGGATAAAAAACCGATCCCAAAGCAGCTGATTCCGTGAAACTCCTCCATACGCCCATGATCCCGCAAATCCCTTTTTAACTCCTGCGAAGTATAGTAGGAATTGCCCACCTTTAAAAAATAACGCTGCAACATTCCAAGAGTCATCCCGGTTCCATAATCATCAATACGAAACCAAAGATTTCCCTCCTTATCGCTCCACTCCCAGCAATCGATGCGCGACTCCTCAGGCACAAAGGAAGCATCCATCTCCCCCCGCAGCAGCGTGGCATCAATCGCATTCTGCAACAGTTCCCTCACGAAAACATCCCGGTCATCATACAGGTTTTCTCCCATCAGGAGATGCAATATCTGTTCCTGATCCATCGTAAGGCTAAAATCTCCGCCCAGGTACCCGTCCGACTCGATCTCCCCGCGGCATACTGCCCGCGGAAATGGAAATTCCTGCCGCCATCCCACCCTGCAATACCTCTGCAGCCCGGCACACTGGTAGAGTTCCTCATCCACCCAATCCAGAAAATGTCTGACCGCATGTTCTATCTCCGGGTTTTTGCAGCGAGCCTTATAAGGCAGCTCTTCTCCGGCAGGAACCGGCGGATAAGAAAAACCTGCCGAAGACTGATGTTTTTTCCATTCCTCACGGCTCTTTTCATTATATGCGGCATAACTGTAAAGCACTCTCGGCGCGCGGGTATCGTCGAAGTCCAGCAGATCGGCCAGACGCAGCAGCAACGCGCAGAATAACGGATCAGCATCGCTAGCCGCCAGATATTCCAGTTCCCTGTTTATACGAAGTTCCTTCGGCCCCTCTCCATGAGCCTGACAGACCGCCAGCACGCACCTCTTTGGAACCGCCCGCACCGGCCAGCTGTCCATTAATTCCATCCACCCTTCATTTTGCAAAGCCTCCGCTATGCGAAAGGGGTGCAGCGTGCGGAGATACCACTGCCTCTTATCCTCCGGCCATTCTTCCGACGCGCATCCTAATAGTTCCGGGGCATATTCCCGCAGAAATTCCTGACAGGCCCGTTCCCTGGAAAAAGCAGACTCCCGCTCCTCATCCGTATACACCATCCCAAGGTCATGCAGACAGGCGGCCAGAATGAGCAGTTCTATTTCCCCCACCGACAGCTTTCCGATCCAGTCCCCGAGCAGACCGCCCATAGCATCCAGCACATTTCTTACATGGGTTCCGTCATGCAGCGTATAGTTTTTAAAATCCTGCCGCACATCGCTTAAATACGCCACGGCCTCCTCATACACCTTTTTCACCCATGCCATTCTTTCTTCATCCGAAGACATTTTTTCCCGATATGTCCGCCATAGTGCGGTACTCTCCAACCCCTGAGAACGTTCTGCCATAATCCCCTGTCCCCTTTATCTTTGTTATTTTCTTTTATTTATGTATACAGCTTTTTTCTTATTATAATCCATCACCGGCCAGCCATTCAACCGCTTTCGTTTCTTTAATTTTTACGCAAACACAGAACTCCATATGATTGTTTAAAGGGGAGGAACCGGGAGGGCGGAATCGGCAGCGGGGGGAGAAGGGCGGCAGAAGGAAGGAGATGGTCAGGGGCGAACGGTTCGGGATAGTTTCGCGCTGCTTTGCGGAGGAAAATGAAATTTTCTTAATATTCCGTCCAAAAAACAGCAATTTGGTGACACGGATGTCACCAAAAGCCCGCAATGAGCCCGGATGGCGAATCGCGGGCGGTTGCGTCCGGCCAACACCACTTCGCCGGAATATTTAGAAAATTCATTTCCCGAAGCCAGCACGCGAAACTATCCCGAACCGTTCGCCCCTGACCGTCTCCTTCCTTCTGCCGCCCTTCTCTTCCTGCTGCAGATTCCGCCCTCCCGGTTCCTCCCCCTCAAACAACAACATGCATTTTGCCCCTCACCCATATTGCAAATTTTCCCCTGAAATGCTATGATAATTCAAGAAATATTACGATCAATGGAGAACGTCATGAAAAGAAAAATCAGCATATTGTTTCCGGCCCTTTTATTGGCCGTATTATTGTCCGGATGCCAAAGCAAAGACTCTGATCCTGTATTTTCAACCACAGACAACGAGCAGGAAGCGGAGCGCACACCTGATTCTGATACGGTCAATCTGACTGTCTGGGGCGCGGAGGAAGATGAAGAACTGCTCCGCCAGATTATCGACGGATTCCAGGAAGAATACCAAAACCAGGCGAACTTTGCCATAACTTATATGCCGCAGAGCGAAAGCCATTGTACCGACGCCTTGATGGCGGATCTGGAAAACGGCGCGGATGTATTCGCCTTCGCCGATGATCAGCTGTATACACTTGTGGCCGCCGGCGCTCTGGAGCCGATAGATAACGCGGAAACGATCCGCGCATCGAATCTGCCGGAAGCTGTCCTTGCAGCATCCGTGAACGATACTCTGTACGCCCTGCCCCTCACCGCAGACAACGGGTATTTTCTTTATTATAATAAACAATATTTTTCCGAAAAAGATATTGCATCCCTGGACCGGATGCTTGATATCGCAGCGGAACAAGAGAAAAAAGTTTCGATGGAATGGTCCTCCGGGTGGTATGTATACTCCCTCTTCGGCAATACCGGGCTCACTGTCGGCCTGAACGACGACGGGATCACCAACTACTGTACCTGGAACAGTACCGAAGGGGATATTAAGGGAACCGACGTGGCGCGGGCCATGCTGGCTATGGCGGAACATCCCGGCTTTATCAGCACGGACGACGCCGGTTTTTTGGAAGGCGTGAAAAACGGCACGATCATCGCAGGAGTCAACGGCGTATGGAATGCTGTCGCCGTGGAAGAAGCATGGGGCAACGGTTTCGGAGCGGCAAAACTTCCCTCCTACACATGTGCCGGACAGCAAGTCCAGATGGCTTCTTTTTCCGGCTATAAATTGATCGGAGTAAACGCCTATTCCAGCCATCCGCAGTGGGCCGCAAAACTTGCGGAGTGGATCGCAAGCGAAGAAAACCAGGCGCTCCGTTTCCAGCTCCGCGGCCAGGGGCCTTCCAATATCCAGGCCGCCGCTTCTGCAGAAGTACAAAGTTCCCCCGCCATCGCCGCATTGTTGGAACAGTCTGAATTTTCCTGCCTCCAACGCGTCGGCGGCAATTTCTGGGAACCTGTCACTACATTTACCGCCGATATCCTGGCCGGAAATATGAAAGGAAAAAATCTCCAGGAACAGCTTGACATTATGGTAGATGGGATTATCGCGCCATAATGCCCCCCAATATCAATACCAGACATCAAAGGAGTACTCGTTATGATGAAAAATATCAGTTTAAAACATCGTCTGATTATACCGATTGCCCTTCTCGGCATTGTAGCCCTTTTGTCAAACATTCTTTCCATCATCAATATACATAACGTGAACGCAAATGCCTCCAATATCGCCGATAATTATATGGACGGCAAAAGCCGGCTGGCGGAAATCTGCCAGTCCTCCATGGACATACATAAAATGGCCCTGAGCCACATCGTCGCCACAGATTACGAAACTATGATCTCCCTCGTCCAGCAGATCAAGGAAAAAGAAGCCCTTCTGGACGATATGCTGGAAGAATACCAAACCCATGTGGTTTCCGAAGACCAGGCAAAATACGAAGCCCTCCTGGCAGACTATGCCTCTTTCAAGCACGCGCTTGTCCACCTGGTCTGCGCCAGCGCCAGCCACAAGACACAGGACGCCTATGCCCTCGCTAACGGCGACGTGGCCTTATATGCCGATGCCATGGAAAACGATATCGATTCCCTGACCGCTTCTATCAGCGACCAGACTTCCGAAGCCAGAAACCGGCTCTCCACCGTATATCTCATATCCCTGGCTGCCGGCATTACGGCGGTTATCATCTGTACTTTGCTGGTATTTACGGATTTGAAGCTGATTACGAATTATGTTGTGACCCCCATCAAGAATATCCTGAACACCATTCAGGAAAGTTCCGGGCGCATCCACCATATGACAAAAGAAGTATTAAAAAGAACGCAAGCATCCAAAGGAAGCGCTGCCGGCCTCTCCTCCCTCGCCGAACAGCTGTCAGCATCCATTCAGGAAGTGGCGGGCAATGCGGCTCTGATCAACGACAATACGGGCAGCGTCCGTCTGGATGTCAAGAATATTACCGAAGAATGCGGCGCTATCACGGAGTACACCGTCCACATGAATGCCCGCGCAGACGCCATGCAGCAGTCCGCCCAGACCAACGCGGAAGTCACCAGCGCCAAGGCTGCGGAGATTCTCCGCTCCCTTAACGACGCTATCGAAAAAAGCAAAAGTGTCAACCAGATCAAAACGCTCACCGGAGAGATTCTCGCCATCTCCCAGCAAACCAGGCTGATCGCTCTTAACGCTTCCGTAGAAGCCGCTAACGCCGGGGAAGCGGGCAGGGGCTTCGCCGTAGTCGCCAGCGAAGTGCGCGATCTTGCGCATTCCAGCCAGGAGACCGCCAACCGCATTCAGGAGATTAACGATGTGGTCATTGCCGCCGTGTCCAATCTCTCTGAAAATGCCCAATATCTGATCGACTATATGAACCAGTCCGTCCTCACGGAATTCCAGTCATTCGTACAGTCCGGCAGCCAGTATAAGGAAGATGCCGCTTACATCCGCCAGACTATGGATGAATTCCACGAGCAAACCAAACGCTTGAAAAATTCCATGTCCGGAATCGCGGACTCCATCTGCGCCATCACAAAAGCTATCGATGAAAGCGCTATCGGCATTACCGGTGTCGCCGACAATACCAGAAACCTTGCGGGCGATATGGAGGATATCGCACAACGCATGGGCGTCAACCAGGAAGTCGTGGAAGGGCTGGAGAAGGAAACGATCGTATTCAATAACTTGTAGCCTTTTCAGCGCCACTATTTTCATCCCTCTGCCAGCACCCTGAAAGTACCCGCAAGATCCAGCCTCCCGAACCCCGCGTATGTCAAGTTAATGTCACAGACTTTTTTTCACTTTTTGCGTGAAAATCGCTGCGATCCGCCTCACTCCGCGGGGCATGCGCTTGCGGATACCGCTGCTTTCATCGGTTCTTCCTTTCGTCTTTCACGGAAATTCCATTCCATTTCAACCCTTTTATCTTTATAAACATATATTTTTTTCACAAACATATCCATCACTTCCTCTGTCAGCGGTTCCAGCCGGGAATATCGTATGACCTGTTTCATATCTGCCTCTGTTCTGCTGCATTCCTCCTGAATCTGTTCCAGTTCTTTTCTATACCGTTCTTTCTCTTCCTCCAATAAGGAAACCTGTTCTTTTATGCTGTCCGCCCTCTGCCTGTATGTCCCGGCCTGTACCGGCCCCAGCGCATAGCTTTCATATAAGGAATCCGCCTCTGCCCGAAGTTTCTTTTGCCCGTCCCGACACTCTGCCCACTTCTTTTCCAGCCCTTTGATACAAGACCTTTGAAAGGAAATAAGGCTCTTACTTTCTTTTACGGCATTCCCGCCCACCATCAATTCCATGTTCAGCATGGTCAGCACGATTTCTTCCAACCGATCGGCGGGAAAGTAGGTGCAGCACTCCGGTATTTGTAACACTGCATGTTTCCGGCATTCAAACCTGCGATATTTATTCTTTCCCCGTAAGGGCTTGTAAACCATGGAATAGCCGCACCCGCCGCAAAAGAGCTTGCCCACCAGTGGGTTTTTTTCCCCTTTTCGGAAAGTGTCCGCTCCTTTGCAGAACAGGCACGCCCTGTCATAATCTTCCTGTGTAACAAGCGCTTCATGGTGTCCTTGTATCACTTTCCATTCTTCCCTGGGCACCACAATCCCGCTCTTACTGCCCACATGCTTCCGTTTCGATTTCCCATATGCCATCTCACCCAAGTAGAAACGGTTATTCAGAACAGACCGGACAGATGCATGATCCCACGCTCGCATCCTGCCCTCTTTCTCCATCCTCCCAGGACAGCGCATTTCTGTTTTGGTCGGTATTCCCTTTTCATTGAGAATCCTTGCAATCTGTGTGCTGCTGTTGCCTTCCACCGCAAGAGCAAATATATACCGCACAATCCCAGCTTCTTTTTCATTCACTATCACCTTATTCTTTATTTCCCGGCTTTTTTCATACCCAAAAGGAACCTGTCCGAAAACATATTCCCCACCTGCACACTTATTTTCAAAGGAAGTTCTGACCTTTACAGATATGTCTTTACTGTACAGATCGTACAAAATCGTCCGAAAAACCGTATCGATAGAGGCAGCGCTTCCCACATAGTCACGGCTGTCGTAATGGTCATTCACCGCAATAAACCGTACCCCCATGAACGGGAATATGTGGTTCATATACGTTCCAAGCTCTATGTAATCCCTTGAAAATCGAGACATATCCTTGACAACCACGCATCCGACCTTATTTTCCCTGATTTCTTTTAAAAGCCTTCGTATGCCCGGCCTTTCCATACTTGTGCCGGAATAGCCGTCATCGCAAAATTCAAAGATCTCCTTCTCTTTCAGTTCTTCATTATGGCGGATATAATCAAACAGCATGGCTCTCTGGCTGCCGATACTGTTGCTTTCGTCCCTGTCATCTTTATCTTCCATGGAAAGCCGCAGATAAATGGCGACTTTATCCATTCCTCATCCCTCCCTCTGTCGGTTTCAATCCTTCCTCCGGCCATTCGCCTTATCCCTATAAGATTTTGTTCTTTCCCGGAGCCTTTCCCGTACCTGTGCCGCCTCCTGAAACAAAGCGCTATCAATGACAGCTTCGTGGGTATTTTCCCGGATCACCCAGTCTTCCTTCTCCTTATGGACGCGGTTCTTCTCATCCCTCGCGGTAATGGACGTCTTACCCTGCACCAGCTTCCCTGTGTATATTTCGCTTTTCAGAATCCGTTCCACCGATCCTTTACTCCATCCTTTGAATTCCCCTGAACCGGATGTGAAAAATACTTTCCCGGTTTTCCTATACACAGCAGGCGGGTTCACCTTCTTTCTGTTCAAATCATCAGACACCGCCGTATAGCTCCCTGTTTCAATAAACAGAGAGAACATATGCTTTACAATTCCCGCCGTATCTTCATCCGGCAGAAGTTTCCGTATCCTTTTATCCCACCCGGCTTTATAACCGTATGGCGGCGGCCCTCCCACATAGGATCCTTCCTGCCTCCTCTGTTTTAAATGCTCCTTTGCCTTTACGGAAAAATCCCTGGCATACATCTCATTGACAAGATTCTTGATCTCCACCGCCATAGCGATTGACGTCTGCCTGGTATCGCTTCCCCTGCTTCCCGTATCAAGCCCATCGGCAACCGAGATAAAACGGACACCCAGGAAAGGGAAAATTTTCTCAATATAGTTCCCGGCTTCCAAATAATTTCTGCTAAAACGCGAAAGATCTTTGACAACCACGCAGTCAATGTCGCCGAGCCGTATATCCTGCATAAGCCTCCGGAATTCGCTACGGTTGAAATTGCTCCCCGTTTTCCCCAGATCAATATACCGGTCTACAATATCAATCAGGGCCATTCCTTCCCGATTCAAATCTTCTATATATTTCTCCGCGATCATTATCTGCATTTCCGCGGATTCATTCTTTGAACCCTTGTGCCCTTTCCATGTTGTTTTGTCCTTGTCTGATGAAAGCCTTGCGTAAATACCGGCTTTAAAATGTGCTTTCACCTCTTTTACCGCTACAGCAGAGGCGGCCATCCTCTTTGATACTCTGCCCATACTATGCGTTCCTTTCCGCCTTCCGTTCCTCTTGTTCTCTGTCTGTCAAAATCTTCCGGTCAAGCCCCGCTATTATCCCAAAGGTATCCATAAAAGAAAAGTCAACCATGACCCGTTTCCTTTCATAAACATCAATCCGCCTTACGAGGCTGCTCAAAGTGCGGCGGTCTATCTCTTTCAGCTCCACACAGTCTTGAAAAGTTTTCAGCCGCCCCGCAGAAAACATCCCTTTTTGGGACATTCTCTTAACGAGTTGTCCCTGCTTCCGCATGGCAGCTTCCAGATCTTTCCCCCTTTTGGAGAAACCGCTGTACAGCCGTTCAAATTCCTCCTTTGTGACAATGCCATTTTTCAAATCTTCGTACAGGCCGGCACAGAGAAAATAATATTTATCCTGTTCCTTTTTCAGCCGTTCTATTTCTTTACTATACCGGGCAACTGCGTCATAGTTCACTTCATATTGCGCCGCACGGTCAAAAAGTTCCTTTTCCTCCAGAAAAGAATGGGCGAATTTCCGAATACTCTGGCAGACGATTTCCCTCAACACGTTTTCCTCTATGCTATGTCTGCTACAGCCCTCTCCCCGATTCTTTGTAGAACAGATGTAATAAACTTTTGCCCTGTCTTTATAACGTATCATCCGCCTTACCATCTGTTCCCCGCAGTCACCGCAGAACAGAAGCCCCACAAAAGGGCTGGTTGTTCCCGAATTTGGACTTTTGCGTCCGTCCGATTTCAGCAAATGTTGTACCACCGCAAAATCATCGGCAGAAACGATTGCCTCATGGGTATTTTCCACTTTCACCCATTCCTCCTTCGGTTTGACGATATGCTTCTTTACCTTATAATTTACTTTTTCTGTCTTTCCCTGGACCATATGACCCAAATAAACCTCATTTGTCAAGATCCTTTTTACTGCCGTGCCTCCCCACTTGCCGCTGCCCGTCCCGCAAAAACCGCCGTTATAGGAAAGCCCCATCGATTTTTTATACTCCTTCGGAGAAAGTATGCCAAAACCGTTCAACTTTTGTGCAATCGCGGACAGTGCCAACCCCTCCATTTTCCATGCGAAAATCCGCCGCACGTTCTCCGCCGCATATTCATCTATGACAAGCCGGTTTTTATCCGTGTCGCTCTTTCTGTACCCATAAGCGGCAAAAGCTGCTATACACTCCCCGTTTTTATACTTTACTTCAAATTGGCTCTTTACTTTTGTGGAAATATCCCGGCAGTAAGAATCGTTGATGAAGTTCCTGACCGGCAGGACAATGGAGCTTTCCCCCATGTCTGCCGACAAGCTGTCAAAATGGTCGGTAATGGCAATAAAGCGCACGCCGAGAGCCGGAAAAATCTTTTGTATATACCTCCCGGATTCAATGTAATCGCGGCCAAAACGGGACAGGTCTTTCACTATTACGCAGTTCACCCTGTCCTCTTCAATGTCACCGATCATCCTTTTAAATTCCGGTCTGTCGAAAGCTGACGTTAGATAACGATACTTTTGAAAACACCAGAAAATTGAATATTTTGGCACTTACTATTATACGGTTGTTCGTATATAATTATAATGGTAGAGTTCAAAGAATGGACAAGCAATAAAGAAGAAAAAACTTTGACTTTTACCGATGCAACCATAATTGCCCGTAGTAGTTGCGGCAATGTAACAGGTTCTTTATAGCAGGTAAGTATAATTATTGTTAAAATATATCTCAAAGGAGGTTTATTATGCCATTATCAAAAAACATATATGAATTAAGAAAAAGTAATGGAATGTCGCAAGAAGCATTGGCTGAAAAAATAAATGTTTCAAGACAATCTATTTCTAAATGGGAGTCTGGCGAAACGGTACCAGAGCTTGACCGCATAATAGAATTAAGTAAAGTGTTTAGCGTTTCAACAGATTACCTTTTATTGTCCGGCGAAGTAAAAACTTTGACAAATCGAACAAAACAGTTAGAAAAACAACATGAAGATCTGCATGAGAAAATAAAAAAAGAGCATATGAAAAATTTCCGTATATTAAGTAGTTGTTTCATATATGCTATTGCATTCGCAGTTTTCTTTTTCCTGCAATTACCGCTACCATATCTTGAGCCATTTGGAAATTCTCTGTCAACAGCCTTAATTGAATTAGCAATAGTTTTCTTTCTTGCAACTGCTATTGTAATAGAGGTCAATTTACAAATAATTAAAAAGCACCTAATCACAATATTTAATAATGAGGATAGTCAAGATGAAAATAAAGAAAGTAATAAGGGGAACTAAAAAAATGCGGATAGCACATGTTTTTTCTGCAATATGTGCTATGTTAGCAATACTTCTATTTATACTATTATTTTACACCCCATTATTTAATCCAGGACGCATTTATTATGACAATGACTTACTTCTTAATGAAAATGATAATTATCAATGTTCTGCAACTAATGGAATGTTAATAACCCCTAATCACGAGAACAAAATCTCATCTGAAAATTTCTCGGGTATGCGAACAGCTTATACATTTGCTTCAAACGTGAATACGCAGATTTCAATTTCGTGGGATATAAATGTTAAACACGGAAATTTCAAAATAGTTTTAGTAGATTTAGAAAATTCAAAAATAGAAATGGTAATATGCGATGGAAGCATCGGTGTACAAGGGGTACAAACAAGATTAAAAAGAAATGTTAGATTTGAAAGTAAGTAGAGTGGCAAAATCAAGAGTGTTCAGATTTTCCACTCTACTTGAACGTGGTCGCTGGTTGCGCTGATTGAAATAATCAGGCCGTCAGCGGCTTTTCTTTTGTCGTCAAACTCAATGCTGTCCCAGTGGTCAAGGTAATAAGAAAGTTCCTGCTCCTTCTGGGGTGACATTGTTTCAACGGACAATTCTGCAATCGCCTTTGAAATAGTCTGGCGGCGAGTGTCCAGTTCTTCAATTTTTTTGTTGGCATAAGCAAGCAGTGTCGCATTGGCTCCGGTCAGTGTATCAAGCAGTTTTTCAATTTCAGCCTCGACCTGTGCAAGCTCAATCTGATGGGCGGTCAGTTTCGGATTTGCTTTTTCCTCTCTGTCATGGCGGACCTGAAAGTTCTTAAATCTTGTCCGCATGGCATTGAAGATAAATTCCTCAAATTCAGTCTTGCGGATTTTCCCACATCCCGGACAGCCCTTATTCTCTGTCCGTTTTGTACAGCGGAAATATCCCGGACTGTTCGGCACATGGGTTGCTTTCAAAGCATACCCACAGCACCCGCATTTGACTTTCCCGGCAAGCCATGTATTTTTCGGCTTGCGGCCTTGCTGAAAGGTCTTATTCGTCATTAGCTTCTTCCGGCATTTCAACCAGACATCAGACGGTATGAGTGCTTCATGTGGGGCAATCACAAGTATCTGATCTTTCAGGCACCTGTCCTTATCCTCCTTTACGTCACGGCCCTGATAGAGATAGCAGCCGTTGGTTCCGGCAAAATCGGAAGCGTCATTGACAATGGCTGCGCCCTGGCTTTTGAAAAACTCGTAGAGTTCCAAGTCTGCCTGTGCATAAACCGGATTTCTCAAAAGCTGGGAAAGAAAACTTCGCACTAAAGATTTTTCGTAAACCTTAATGCCTTGCTTCTCAAAGTAACGGGTAATATCCCCAAAGGACGTTTCCGGCTCGGAATACATCTCAAACATCAGCTTCACATATTGAGCGGTTTCGGGGTCTGCCACCATCTTCTTTGTGCGGATACCTTCAACCACTGTCGGCTCCAACTGATAACCGTATGGAGCCTGCCCGCTCATGTGAAAGCCTTTCAGACACCGGGAGTAGTAAGCGTCTGTCACGCGCTTCTGGATTGTCTCACGTTCAAGCTGTGCAAATACGATACAGATATTCAGCATAGCCCGGCCCATCGGGGTCGAGGTGTCGAATTTCTCGGTGGATGAAACAAACTCCACATCGTACTCTTGAAACAGCTCCATCATGTTCGCAAAATCCAGAATGGAGCGACTGATCCTGTCCAGCTTATAGACGATTACTCGCCGTACTTTGCCCTTGCGGATTTCTCCCAACAGCTTTTGAAACTCCGGCCTGTCCGTGTTTTTCCCGGAATAGCCTTTATCCTTAAATACCTTACAGCTTCCGCCTTTCAGTTCATACTTGCAAAAGTCAATCTGGCTTTCAATGCTGATACTGTCCTTGCGGTCTACTGACTGCCTTGCGTAAATACAATCTTCTCTGATAATGTCCATATTGGGCTCCTTTCCGTATGGAATGGAGCTACCAACCTTACAACTATATTATACCATTAGCAGCCCCGGACAACAATGTTGCGGTTGATTAGCGAAACCTGTCCCCGTACTTGCTGAATATATCGTACAGGTTATTTTCAATTTCTCTTTTCCGCTTCTTTTTTTCCTCCGGGGAGAGTACCGGCGTCAGGTTTTCCAGTACAATGAGCTTGCCTTGAAAATATACAGATTGCTTGTCGCTTTGGTATGTAACAGCTTGAACCATTGAAAAACCTCCCTTTCCCAGTATAGGTTAATGCCGACCAGTCTCCCTCTTGTCCGAATGGGGAAACGTCAAAAAACGGCACCCCGAGAGGTGCCGCCCTTTGAGCTTTCCCCAGCTTCGGGCCAATGTGGCCCGAGGTCAATAGTCACCATGATAGTATTTCTGCTCAGCTTCGTTGATGGTATGGAAGTCAAAGACTTCGTAAAGCTGCCGTACCACACGGTGAATATCCTCATGGGAGAAGCCACAGTCCTGCATTGCCATAATCACATAACCACGGCAGGCGTCGTTGCTCCATGCGTCCGGTTCCAATCCCGGAATGGACGGATAAGTATTCTTCATAAGGTTCTCCTGTTCATAAAAGTATGGGGCCCCGCCGGAAAGGTCGCTCTATCATCAGACAGAATAGCGGCGAGGCCCCACAGGTCAAAAGTGCTTTTCAGATAGACCGGACGGGCGGCTGGCGTTCCGCCCCATAGCATTTCAGCTCTCCCCATTCTGATGGCAAGGCGATCTCATTACCTGCGACGGCTCACGGTTCGCAACACCGCTGCACGCTCGGATTGTGACTAATCGCAAGTATCAGGGATTTTGTGTTTTATCCAGCAGACCTGCCAAGGTCCGCCTGCGGCATGGGCCTTGTCGCTCTCTCTATTCTCTGGCAATAGAGGTCATGGCGGGCCTGTCACTGGACACAAGCACCCTTCGTATCCGGGTATCTTTTTATTCAGTTTTCAAGCTGCGTAAGGCTTGTCCAAACTTCGGGTCAGTATGGCCCGAGGCTTTGACTGCCTCTCATATACCATTTCATTTTTTGGCCTAAATCGGTACGCCTTACAGAATTTTTTTCAAAATTTTTTCCAGGCTCCGCAGACCGCGCTCAATGGCAACCCGCACGACTTTTTCATGGACGCCTTCTGCCCGGGCAATATCTTTTTTGGTCATGCCGAGAATGAAATGGGCGTAAATACGTTTCGCTTGTTTATCCGGCAGCCGGGAAATGGCGGCATGGAGTTCCTGCATAGTCACTTTACGCTCATACAGCTCATGCGGAGAAAGTGCAACGAAAAGAGCCTTATGCTCAATGCCGTCATTCCGGTCAAGGGAGTAGTACGCCTTGTGCCGGTATGTACGCAGGCGGTAAGCCGCCTCTTTGTGGTCGAACTCGGAAAACAGATCGGCCACTTCGTCAGTTACTTCAACAAAACAATCCTGTGTATAATGAGGGTAAATATCCCGCAGATTGATAACTTTCATAAATACCTCCGTTTCGGGTGTTCAGGTTGACGGGTAGCCGAAACGAAGGTGGTGGAGAACGACACCGGGGTATGACTTCGGGCCAACATGACCCGAAGTTATCCTGATAGAACACAAATGCGCCTGCGCGACACAAGGCCACGCAAGCGCATGAAATGACAAATTCATTTATGTACTGCCAAATTTCGCATCCACCGCCGGATTGATCCTGCTGGGCGGATGGGCTTTTTTTGACAGGTTAGGGGGATGGAAAAAGAACAAGGACACAGCGATACCTCCTGGACACCGCCGTATCCTTAAAAAAGGGCGACTTTAACACACCCCCCGTATTCTAATTTTTCAAAAAGAAAACGGCGGCTTTGATTTGTTTTTTCAAAACCGCCATTTTCAGCGGTAGACCCCGCCCAATTTATGTATCGCAATTCTCCTTTAGCTGTTGCTCCAATCTTGTAAAGAACAATTTAGAACTTAATCCAATCATACACAGAGCAACGCCTGTCGGAATAATCACCCAATATACGGAATATGAGAATAAATCAAAAGCTATCCCATATAGGATTTGACTGATAGGTTGAGAGCAAAGAGTGATTGTTGCAACAAAAGACATAACCTTTCCAGCCATATTTTGAGGAGTAAGTTGCTGAATGATGGATAAGCCAAAAACCGAAAAGAGACTGGCTATCACTTGTATGACCGCAAAAAAGATTAGTAGTACGATATAGTGAAAAATTGCGCTTGCAGGAAAGAGAAAGGCAACCCCTATGGGGAACAGGAAAAATCCCATACCCAAAATCATCTCACTCAATCTCTTTATATGAAATTTTGTGACAATCAATCCGGCGATAATACTACCAACCAGACCAGCACATCCTAAAAGACTTTCCGCTACACCGTAATAGTTGGCACTTAAGTTGAGCGTATTCCGCACTATGTAAGGTAATCCAATCAATGCGACACCTTGGATGAAAAACGATATAACTGCTATCAATATCAGCGTTTTTAGGATAGAGGGCCTTACTTTACTGATATAGTGCGAACTTGTTGACAAATCATTCCGTACAGTTGTAAGGATTGAGCTGCTTAACTCTGTTTTAATATGCGGGAGTTTAATAAAACACTCAAAAAGAGCCGTGGCAAAGAAACAAGCTGTTCCAGCGTACAAAACTATCTGCAATCCCAAAGCAGTATAGAGCAAACTTCCCACAAAAGGCCCAATCAATACGGAAAGAGCAGAAATCTGATTGACAACGGCATTTCCTCGAACAATATTATCGCCACTTTGCATTTGAGGAACACAAGCCTGTACTGTAGGGGACTCAAATGCACCCAAAATAGAAAGAAGAACAAGGGACACGCAGATTACTGTTAAGTCGTTTCCCCTATTGATTAGTAATGCGCATATCATAATCACAAGGCCAGAGGTGAAATCTAAGAATACCATAATGTTTCGCCTATTTGCTCGATCAGCCAGCACTCCACCCAAAGGGGATAAAATAATTGTGGGGAGCATCGAAATAGCTAAAACCCCGGCAAAAATAGTTGCAGAGCCTGTTTGTTCCAATATGTACATAGAAAACGCAAAATCCAAAATGCAGTTAGCAAAAAGAGAGATTGTCTGTCCTGCTATCAGTAGAGAGAAATTTCTTGTAAATAATTTGTCTTTCATTCGTCCACCTTCTAATAAATTTGATATTTATCTAACTAAAGTCCAAAAAATAATGAATTAGATATACATCTAATATCATAACATTGAATTAGAGATTTGTCAATAAAATAAGCAAGGCAAAACTGCCTTGCTTATTTGCTTTCTCCTAAAAACACCCAACTCAGGGAAGCGATTGTTTCTCGGATTGTATCTTTTTTAATTGTATAGTACACACGGCCATCTCGCTTTTCCACATCCACCAGCCGGTGATTTAGCAATACATTCATGTGATGGGAAACTGTTGCCGCAGTGAGATTGAGTTCTTCCGCCAACTCCAAATTGTATTTTGGCGCTTTCATCAGTGAGCACAAAATATCAAATTTACTACTATCGCTAAGTGCTTTCAGAACAGGCAATATTTTATCTTGCGCAGATCGACTTTTTTCTAATAACTGATACAGTTCATTGACAAACACTCCAATAAAAGAAGTGGAAGTTGTTCCTGTAACTTGAATAAGTTCTAAAGTCGGATAAATTAAAGTAGGCGTTACAATGGCTCCCTGGTGGATATTGTTTCCAAACAACTCACTTCGAGGAAACGCATCTAATAGTTTCTTCAAAGGGCGGTCTATTGCGGCAAGAGCATTTTCATAGGCAGTTTGATTTTCCCTGATAAGTTGAGATAGCTTCTTAATTTTATCTTTTGGCGATTGTAGGAACAACACCATTTTCCAGCAAGTTGTAGAGGGATACCCTGTAGTTTCCAAAAGCTCTATAATTTCTTTATCAGAGGGTGGTGCGTCTATTTCCTGTTTATTTTCCTCGGAAAGAATATTCGCAAATGCAATCGAAATTTCTTCATTTGTAATTTGCGGATCACCATCCGCAAACCATTGCGGATGGTTTGCACAAACTACTTGCAATAAAAGAATAAAAGCATCATCTTCATCAGAAAAGAAAAAATCAAAATCAGCTTGACTGGAAATTGATACGTTTTTTTGAAAAGTAGAAAAATACTTTTTGGGGACAGGGCCTATTTTGTAGGCGAGCTCGTCTGCGCTGATATGGTATTCTTTCGCTGCTTTATTCCAGACCTCTTTATCGTTCAAATCAGGGTGAGAACAAGTATATAGCAGGCCAATGATTTCAAAATACCTGTTTAAACTTATATTCACTTCCATTTTCACTCTCTCCAATTAGAAAAATATCAAAAAATGTTGATGCTCATATTATAGTCTAAAAACAGCAAAAAAGCAAATGCAGAAACATGAAATTAAATAGTCAATATCATGAAATATACAATCGTTCAAATAATAACACCTGAAATATAAAATTACATTAGGTGATATTATGAAGATTGAGAGAGATGAACGACGATTTGATTTTCACAATATAGGGCTCGCCATCAAGCGGGCGCGGGAGGCCAGCGGGATGACGCAGGAGCAACTGGCCTATATTGTTGACCGGGCTCCGCGCACCATCATGTATAACGAGAATGACGGCCAGCACCCCAGCCTCAACACCTTTTATCAGATGGTGACAATGTTCGATATATCGGTAGATCAATATTTCTATCCGTCCAAGAATAAAGGGAGCGAGTGCAGAAAGCGGATTGACGCTATGCTCAACGCCCTGGACGAAAAAGAATTGAAAATCGTAGAGGCCACCATTCAAGCCATGAAGCAGGCCAAAGAAACGGAGGATGTGTAAGGGAGCGCATACCTCCGTTTTTTGCGCCGTTTTCGGGGGTGTCGCTAAATGGCAAGCAGGGCAACTGTGGCCACAGTTGCTATTTTTGACGTTCCGGCCTTTCGGCCAGAACGCAAAAATCTGCTTGTTGGGGAGCCTCCCCAAGCCCGGCTTCGGGCCAACTTGGCCCGAAATGTCAGCGTCGCTTTGCTCCTTATTTTCACACCTCCTAACGCTCCTGTTCCTTCTTCCTGCCCGGCTCCGCATAGCCCAGCAGATAATCAATGTTTGCCTTCGCCGCCGTGACCTCCCGCATTTCTTCCTTCACTTTTCGGTACTCGGCATAGAGCTTCTTTTTCTTCTCCACAAGCTCCCGGCTTTCCTCTTTGAGCTCGTCCATTTTAGGGGGCTTTGCCCCGTCCAGTATCCGCTTGAAATCGGCGCAGGCCGCCCGGTAAAGCTCAATGTCGGCCTCATGCTCCGCAAGGAATTTGCGGCTGTATTTCCGGGACTTGTATTCCTGGAACACTGGCCGGGTCCTGGCATACTGCACCGTGGCGGCCTTCAATTCCTTGTTGGTCTGGAGTGCGGCCTCGATGTTCTTGATCTGGCCGGACAGCGTGTGGAAATGCTCCGTGGTTTCTGCCGCTTTCTTTTTCAGCTGTTCATACTCCATCAAATTATTTTCCTGCAAAAAGGCCAGGGCGGCGGCCATCTGTTTCAGGTTGAAAACCTTGGCCCACCGCTCATACCCCGGCCCTTTCCCTTGGAGCTTAGCTTGAATGTCGATAATCAGGTTGACCCTATGGCCGGGCTGGCCCGTGCCTGTTCGGGAGCCAGACAGCGCCGCCTCTATATCCTTCTGGCCGTAGCCCTTCCCCAGCGTGGAGGAACGCAGACGGGTAAACCGTTCCTGGCCGGGAGCCCGGAAACTGATTGCGCCCCGCTGCTGTTTCACCTCATAGCCGGACTGCTCCATAAGTGAGAGAAAGGCGGCAAGGCCGGAGGGCTGTTTTTCAAGAGCCGCATCAATGGCGGCGCAGAGTTTTTGCTGGAAGGTAAGCGGCCTTTCCCTGCCCTTGGCCCATTCCCCGTAGTTCTTATATTTCCCCTGGCTTTTCATCTTCGGCTGCTTCACGACAGAGAGGCCGTTTTCCAGACAGAGGGTGTCAGACAGCCGCCCGAGGGCACGGCCGGAGCCGAGGAAATCCCGGTATTTATGGGTACAGTCAAGGGTGGTGGAATTGTAATAAATATGGTTATGGATATGGGCCTTGTCGGTGTGGGTGGTGACGATGAACTGGTGCTTTCCCTTCGTCCACCGCATAGCCAGCTTATAGCCGATACGGTTGGCGTCCTCCGGCGTGATCTCCCCGGGGAGGAAGGACTGGCGTATCTGGTAGCACAGTACATCCTTGCCTGTTTTCTGCTCCCGGCCCGTGGCGGCTCTGTACCTGCTTTTCGCCAAGAGAAATTCAGCGTCTACAGTGGCCGGGTCACATTCATAGGCAGAGATATATTTCCCTTCCTCCGTCTTGGCCGAGTTCTTTCCATAGTCGGTACAGTCCTTTATGGACTGCGCTATGGATAGTCCCGGCGTGGTCTTGCGTTTCATCAGCCGCGTGGTCGCTATGGTCCATCCCTCCTTCCGGCTTCGGGCCAGGTTGGCCCGAGGTTGACATTGACAAATCTATATAGTACATTTAATCCATAACATTAAAGGAGGTACGGTAAGTATAATGAGTAGTATTCAGAGTATTTTGGATTACCGATTACCAAGGATAAAAAGCAAACGACTAATAGACCCTCATGTGATTATTATTGGTGCTGGAGCATCTAAAGCGGCTTGCCCCATAGACAAAAATGGGAACAGTGTTCCGTTGCTTAAAAATATTTTAGAAGTGTTGGAAGTTGAAGGTTTGTTACAACAATATGGTTTCTCTGTAAAAGATATTGATGATTTTGAAAAATTTTATTCTCAACTTTACGGAAAAAGTCAATATCAAACATTATGTCAGGAATTAGAAAATAAGGTTTATGATTATTTTTCTGCATTAGAATTACCTGATGAAATCAATTTATATGATTATTTGATTTTATCTTTAACAGAAAAAGACTTAATCATAAGCTTTAACTGGGATCCATTTTTATTACAAGCTTACAGAAGAAATATTAAAGTGGGAAATCTGCCTCAACTGGCATTTCCGCATGGTAATGTTGGGGTTGGCATATGTAACGATTGTAAACAAAAAGGTTACTATGGCTATGTCTGTTCTAAATGCTACTCACCTTTTCAAAAAATGCCCTTACTATATCCAACGGGTGAAAAGGATTATGAAAAAAATCCAGTTATAAAAAATGAATGGGCAGTAGCACAGACATATTTAAGCCATGCAGCAGGATTGACTATATTTGGATATGGGGCTCCCGTTTCTGATGTTGCTGCAATTACACTGCTTAAAGACGCATTAACTGCAAGCAACACGAAGGAAATATGTCCTGTTACAATAATCAACTTGCTTTCTGCTAAGGATGAACAGCTTAATAAATGGAATGATTTTTATGACTCCACTATGATAAGTTATGTTGAAAACTTTCATGATACAATACTTTGGGAAAATCCAAGGGTAAGTCTGGAAAACTTATTTGATGCCAGATTACAGCAACATCCACGAGAAAGTTCCAAAAGTTTCAAAGAATTTCATTCTCTTTCGGATTTACAACAATTTATAGGAACAATAACAGAATATGAACTATGGTTTCCCAATTAGTAAAAGAGGGGGTGTAGCCTACCAAGGGCCGCACCCCTCAATCTCATTTCTCCACCAAGGCAGCCAGCTCTTTCAATACCCCGGACAGCTGCCCCCACAGCTTTTCATAGTCCTCTTTCAGCCCGTCTATCTCCTCCGGGTATAGCCCGTAGGTGTGGGCGTGGACTGCTATCTGGTTCAGATTATTGGAACACCGCCGCTGCAAGGAGACCAGCTCCCGTACCGGCGCAAGGTCTACATGGAGGATATAGCCGTTCAGGGCCATCTTTCGCATATAGGCCCCGGCGTTGGAAATGCCGGCCTCTGCCATACGCCCGTGTATCTGGGCCAGCTCGTCAGCCGTCACCATCACATTCAGGTGCCTGTTCCGTTTCCGCCTTGCCGTCAGCGTTCCTCCCATTCCCGGCTCCGCTTCGGGGCAGGCGGCTCTTTCACTCTGTCAAGCTCTTTTTTCTCTGGCCTCTGGGGGAGGGGCGAAGGCGGAAGGTTGTTCAAAATGCCGTCCAGCATGTCCCCGTTCTGTTCTTCGGTAAGCTCCGCAGTCAATAAGGGATTGTCTCTCTCGTTCATAGGTCCTCCTATCTGTCCTCATGGGACTTCCCTGTTTTCTGTCTCTCCGGTTCCTTTGACGGTTCCGCCCTCCTGGCCGCCTCCTTCAGCTGTGCGGTGATGGACGGCCGCCCCGCCCGGTCCGGGTTGTGGCTGGACGGCTTGAGCTCATAATCACACATCTGCTTTTCAGTCAGTGGCTTTCCATAGATCAGCTCGCCCCACGCCAGCAGATTCCCACCTTCTACCGGAATCCTCTCGTCATAGTTGAATATCTCTATGGGGCCATTGCCCGGCGGCTTCGGATAGGTCCCTATGTCCACTGGCCGCTGGGTGGAGTAATAGCGGTAATGCCCTGGTCCCTGCCGCTGGCTGTCCGGCTCCCGTTCCTCCACGCCGAACTGGTAGCGGTGCTCTGCCGCCCGGTGGGCGAAGTCCCGGACGGCGGCATCTTCGTCCTTGAAGTAGTGGCCCCAGTTATAATCCCGGTTCCCGTCGGCATTTTCATAAAACGTCCATGTGACGAAGGGGGAAGGAGCGTTGGGGTTGTGGCCCAACGCATACCCCCGGTCGTTGGTGAAAGCCACCGACTTCAAAATCTCATATCCCTCGTTTGTCTCTATGACAGTTCCCTCCTTTCCGGCCTCGGGCCAGATTGGCCCGAAGCTCCGATTGTTACGAAATACTCCCGTAAACCGGGCCGGAAGGTATTAAGATACCTCCGCCCGGAAAACAAGGTCAGAATCCCTTGGAATCCCGGGCCTTCGGAAGGCCCAAATCGTAACGTTCCCGCCCGGGTTTTGAGCGTTTCTTCCTCATGTGAATATTCTAACGCTTCGGAGCCACCGTTTTATCGCTTGAGAGCCACCTCGGATTTTAACACTTTAGAGCCACCACAAACACAAGATATAGTAATGGAGCCATGAGCATGAGCTCACAGCTCCAACTTTTTTTAACAGGTCTTACAAGTGTCTATTTCTCAATCTCGGCCTTAAGATTAGCAAGCTTTTTGGATTCGTATATCTTCCTGAGATTCGTTTCGCTGCTCGGAATCTCATATGCGTTATGAACAATCCTGTCCATTATGGAATCAGCCTGTGTTCCGCCTCCCAGCCTGTCATGCCATTCTGCCACAGGAAATTGTCCGACAAAGATGGTAGAATTGTTTCCGCTTCTCTGCTCAAACAATTCATAGAGCATCTTTGCATCCCTCTCGTTAAGCTTGTAGTTCAGCCACTCGTCGATTATGAGGATGTTGTAGTTACCCAATCTCTTCCTGTACCGGGTCAACTCTTTAAGGTCATCCCTCCTGTCCTCAAAATTGCGCATTAAATCAGGCATTCGGATGTAGAAAACCCTGTAAGTTTTTTTGCATGCCTCAATTCCCAACGCACATGAAAGATAGGTTTTGCCAGCACCGGTCGGACCTGTGATTATAAGGTTTGTTGCCGTAGCCACAAATCCCATTGCGGCAAGATTGATTATCGTGTTCTTCTTGACTTGTCTTGCGTCAAAATCCAGAGACTCAATGCTTGCCATTGGATACTTGAATGAGGCGGCCTTTATCAGCCTGTTAATAAGCTTGTTTTCTCTTTCGCAAATCAATTCCTCAAGCAGTTGTTCCAATCTTGCATCAAAGCTC
>ERZ808035.328-NODE-328-length-48811-cov-6.175606_pt1 | contig 48811 bp, 45 predicted proteins | sample MGYA00380189_ERZ808035 | MGnify/ENA primary metagenome ERZ808035 (study PRJEB31490, sample SAMN06133407) | mouse gut metagenome | isolation source: M5_1 | host: mice | place: China: Chengdu | collected 2015-05 ... | reverse complement strand
ATTTTTCAAAATGTAAATAATCCTGCCCCTCTTTTGATATCAGGAAACCGCCGGACAGAAGCTGCCCGGCGGTTTCCTTCATCTTATTTAATGTAACTCATTTGCATTTCCTTAAAACATTTGATATGTCCGGGCTAAGACTGGTTGTTCAGCTGGAAGGCTGAACTGTTACAAAGCATTCTATACCAGATTCCGCACAAAAAGTATGCAAAAGTATGTCGAAATAGACTGCCTAAATAGTTTGCTTGAATTACTGACATATCTAAAAAGAAAGGCAAAAAAATATGTAATTAGTAAAAATGGCAGGATTTTACAAAAAAAGAAAAAACATGTCAATAAATGCAATAGAATATTTTTTTAAGTATGTGTTATGATGCTTAAGGAGGATGAAATTGATGGATCAGAGCTTTATAGGTTAAAAAATCAAAGATTTTTTAGCTTTCCATTTAAGCAGTATTGCAAGCAGGCTTGCAATATGCATCGGGATTAGTATGAGGTTCTTTGATCTGTCCATATAGAAAGTGTACGGAGAAAAATGGAAAATTTTATATTAAGGATTCCAGAATGGCAGGGAGAACTTGCTTTTTCGCGGGATTTGCTTGTTTTGATCGCAACAATTCTACTGGCTGTCATCGGTATACTGTTCTGCTTTTCAGGATACAAATATTTTCAAACAGTAATGCTGATGCTGCTTTCGTGCGGGGTGTATTGTCTTGGCTATCTGACATCGGAGAAGATGACGCAGAATCTTGTCTTGCGGCTTTTTGTGTCTACATTGATAGCATTTATAGGAATATGCCTGCTCTATTCCGCAAGTGTTCTTGTGGGTTTCATGGTTGACAGAAGTAAGACGAAAAATTTCCTTCTTAAATGTATAATACCTTTTTCTGCTCTGGCAGGAGGTGTGATTCTGGCGGTGGATATTTATTCGGGCATTTATCGCAGTGCGCCTGTCGCCGGGCTGACTGCCGCAGCATTTGCAGGAGCGGGGATGACGGTACAGTACAAAAACCGCAAAAAGCAAATTAATTTCAAAACCTATGACGATCTGCTGAAACTGCAGCCTTTAGATACAGAAGAACAGGCATGATATGCAGATACGAGCCAAAGAGCAGACAAACTGCCACTGGATACAGATACAGGCAAAGGTGAAAAACAGGCAGGCATCAGAATATAAGCAGTACGGAGGAACACAGGCTGATGATTGACGTAAGCAGAAAAGAAATAAAATATGTCGTGAATCTGCAGGAGACTGCCAGGCTCAAAAGACGGCTTGCACCGCTCATGAAAGAGGATCCTCATAATGGAATAAACGGGTATGTCGTGCGGTCATTGTATTTTGACACACCTTTTGACACGGATTTTGAGGAAAAGGTGGACGGTTACGACAACCGGAAGAAGATACGGCTCAGAGTGTATGACCCGGAAGCAGGATCTGCCAAGCTGGAATTAAAGGAAAAGTCGGGAACGGCGCAGAGAAAGCGTTCTTTGCTGTTAACCCGGACAGAGGCGGAGCAGATGATCCGGGGCGGGTACGGATTTCTTAAGGAACGGGAGGAGGAACTGGCATCCTGGCTGTATGTAACGCTGACCAGTAAGTGCTACCGGCCCAAATGTATTGTGGAGTATGACCGTTTCGCTTATTATCTGGATCACAATGAGACGAGGATTACTTTCGATGCCGGACTGCGGGCCGGCGAGGGAAACTATAACATTTTTGACAAAAATCCTGTTCTCTATCCGGTCAGCGGCAGAGGGGAGGCCACGCTGGAAGTGAAGTACAGCGGTTTTCTGTTTACCTGTATCAAGAATGAATTGACTCCTTATGAGAAAATGGCTGTATCAAACAGTAAATACTGCCGCGCCAGAATGGTAAGCAAACGGGGCAGGAGATAGCAGTAAAGGCAGAAATGGAGAAAAATATGATAAGAGCACATAATGTAACGAGAGTGCCACAAAAGAATCCATAAAAGGGGGAATAACCAAATGAAAGAGATTTTGTACGACAGTCTGATCAACACGACACAGGGGCTGACACTACAGGATGTGTTCATCAATTTTGCGGCGGCAGCGGTGATTGCCTGTCTCATTTATATATCTTATAAAGTGTCCCATTCCGGGGCGGTATACAGTGAGCGTTTTAATGTATCGCTGGTGATGCTCACGCTGATCACGACGCTGGTCATGAATGTGATCGGCAATAATATAGCATTGTCGCTTGGTATGGTAGGTGCGCTGTCCATCGTAAGATTCCGTACTGCCATCAAGGATCCCCGTGACACAGCCTATATTTTCTGGGCTATTGCGGTGGGAATCTGCTGTGGTGTGTCGGACTATCTGATCGCCGGCGCGGGATCGGTACTCATCTTTGTTTTTCTCATCTTATTCGGATTTGTGCGTAACAATGAGCGGATCATGGTCATCATCAACGGCAGCCGGGAAGCGGACGAGGAAATTGAGAAAAGGATGGAGGAGTTTTTTGCCGGAAAAGCAGTGATGCGCGTCCACAATGCTTCTTTGCAGGACGGGGCAGTGGAATATATTTACGAGGTTTCGGATAAGATCATGAGGAAATATGAGAACATCAACGGGTCCATGACAAAAATACTTTCTTTCGTAAAAGGAGTTACGAATATCAGTGTGGTGCGGCAGGATGATGAGATCAACCAATAGGAGAGGGAAAGGATGCTTCACGGACGAAGAAAACTAAGCCTGATCGGGCTGAATGTGTTCTGCATTGCAGTGATTCTTTTTCTGTGTTTTCTACGGGGCATGGCGGATCATGCCGACAGGAACATAGATCAGAGTACTTATACCACGCTGCCGCCGGATGAATCTGCGGAAGACCCGTTGCTATACCTTTCGCAGGAATTTCAGGTGGCGGAGGGGTTTCATTCGAATATGCCCATTGTCATTCTGGAAGTGGACGGGGAGATGCCGGACTACAAGCGGTTTGAGTCGTCACAGGAACATCTGACCGGTGAGGAGCCTTATACCACGGGAACTGTCAGCATCATAGACGGTGGCGGATATGACAACCACATTACGGACAGTCCGTCGGTGGTGAGCAGTCTGCAGATCAAGAAACGGGGGCATACTTCCTATATGTTTGACAAGGAGCAGTATCTGCTCAAGCTGACCGGACAGGACGGTGAAGCAAACGCAGTGGATGTGATGGGCATGGGCGCTCACGACAGTTGGATCTTAAACGGCAGTATGGCAGACAAGAGTATGCTGCGGAATTATCTGAGCTACCGGATTTCTTCAGAGGTATCTCCTGTAACGCCGGACAGCCGTTTCTGCGAGGTTATTTTTAAAAAGGACGGAAAATATATCTACCAGGGGCTTTATCTGATGATGGAGACAGTGGCCAGGGACAAAAACCGTGTGGATATAGACGAATTTAAGAAGAAAAACATTTATACCAGCTATATTGTGCGGAGAGACCGTTTCACGCATTTTGACCTGATGCTTGATACTTACGGGCGGCTGAACGGACTGTCGGAGGAATGGATCGGGTTGAAATACCCGTCGGAGCGGAAGCTGACGGCGAAGGCCAGAAGATTTATCGAGGAGGATTTTTCGCGGATCGAGCAGGTGCTTTACTCGGAAGACGAGGGGGTATTCAGAACTTACGGCAGGTATATTGATACGGACACCTTTGTGGATTATTTTCTGTTGAATGAATATTTCGGGAATTATGATGCAGGTATGCATTCCACTTACATGTATAAAAATTCCGGCGAAAAGTTGAAGATCGGGCCGGTGTGGGATTTTGACCAGGCTATGAACAATTATTTTCAGGATGAGATGGATCCTGATACGATGGCATTTCAGGAGAGACCTTTTTTCAGACAGCTTGCACAGGACAGGCATTTTGTGGAGCTTTTGCAGAAGCGTTATGCAAAGCTGCGCAGGGATACGCTCAGTGACGGGCATGTGAAAAATGTTATGGATGAGGCTGCGGCGTACATAAGATCAGCCAGAGTCAGGGAATGGTACCGATGGGCGGTGGACTATTACGAGGGAGACCATCTCAACTATCGCAACTATTATCTGGAGGATTACGTTCTGGACGGTACGGTGGTCAGCAGGTTCAACGATCGTTACGACCAGGAGATCTACACGATCAGGGTATATCTGGAAAAACACGGCAAAGCCATTGCCACACAGCTGAAAAATCTGGAAAAAATGTGTGTGTGGGATACTTCCTACCGGAGTGAGAACAAGCTGATGCTCCTGCTTATCATGGTTTTGTTTTTGGTTCCGTCCGTGTTGATCATAAGAAAGGGATGAGAAGATGGTTTTGTTGTCTTATACAGATCCGGGAACGGTCATGGAACGGCATTATTTCCTGGAAAAACTGAATAATCCGGCTGTCATCGGCGGAATACGGGTGGCAGCGGCACTGCTTTTACTCTTTTTTGCAGTGAATTATCTGCGGTACAGGAAAAAATAGGAAAGGGGTGGCCGTATGCTGTTTTCGAGCATTGTCTTTCTGTTTGTGTTTTTTCCGGTGGTGCTTGTTTTATATTATTGTTTTTCCTTTTCACGGATGCTGCAGAATATTCTGCTCCTGCTTGCCAGTCTGGTGTTTTACGCATGGGGAGAGCCGGTGTATGTGCTGCTGATGATCGCATCTATTCTGGTCAATTCCGTGCTGGCAGTTATGATCGAGAGAGGAAAAAGCGGGAGATTCCGGAAAATGCTGCTGGCAGCGGCGGTGACGTTGAATCTGTCTACGCTTTTTGTGTTCAAATATCTTGGCTTTGTGATGGAGTCGGTCCGATCGGAGGAATTGTTCGGGATCAAAGCGGTCAGTCTGGCGCTTCCCATCGGTATTTCCTTTTTTACCTTTCAGGCGATGTCCTATGTTGTTGATGTTTATCGGGGTACGGTGCGGGCGGAGAATCCTTTTTATGTGGGGCTGTATATATCTTTTTTTCCGCAGTTGATCGCGGGACCGATCATTCAGTACAATACCATAGCGGATCAGATCAGGAACCGCAGATCGGACTTCGATATGTTTTCCATGGGAATATGCCGTTTTGTGGTTGGACTGGGCAAGAAGGTTTTGCTGTCCAACTGTTTTGCAGGCATTGCAGACAATGTGTTCAGCTGGTCAGCCATCGGCACGGAGAGGATGATGGTTCCGGCGATGCTTGCCTGGCTGGGAAGTATTGCTTATACAATGCAGATTTATTATGACTTTTCTGCATATTCGGATATGGCCATCGGTCTGGGAATGTGTTTCGGGTTTGAGTTCCCGGAAAACTTTAATTATCCTTATATTGCATCATCTGTTTCCGATTTCTGGCGGCGGTGGCACATTTCCCTTACCAACTGGTTCAGAGAGTATGTTTATTTTCCGTTGGGAGGAAGCCGGGTGGCCAATCAGGATTATATGGTGCGCAACATGCTGGTGGTCTGGCTTCTGACAGGTATCTGGCACGGTGCAAACTGGACGTTTTTGTTCTGGGGGCTGGCATATTTTAGCTTCCAGCTTGCGGAAAGATTCTTTGAATACCCTGAGAAAATGCAGGGCAGATTTCTGAAGCATTTTTATACGCTGATGGTGGTAAACGCGCTCTGGGTGGTGTTCCGGGCGGACGATCTTTATCAGGCGGGGCGGTTTTTCATGAACATGCTGGGTCTGAACAACAACGGGTTCTACAGTGACATGGCGGTCATGCTTTTCCGGGAAAACTGGGTGTTTTTCCTGGCGGGTGTCCTGTTTGCCATGCCTTTTGCAAGAGATATGAACCGGATCTTATATGATCATCCGAGGATTTTTCTGCACAGGGTATGCACGGTACTGTATCCGGTGGGATTGATGGGGCTGTTTGTCGTCTGCGTCAGTTATCTGGCCAGCGGCACATATAATCCGTTCATTTATTTTAACTTCTAATATAAATGTTGGTAAACATCGTTACATGATTGCATGGAATACTTGATGATTTGGTTGGCAGAATCATATCGGGCGGTATGGCGACTCTGACGGATCATACTTGATGGCCCGTTTCGAAAAATTTGCATGAAGGGTGTCTATTGGGGAACGGGCTGCATGTGGAAGGCGGGTGAATACAGATGTCTGCATATATGTTGAGAAAAAGAATATTTACGGTATTGTTTCTTGTTGTCCTGTTCGGGTATTCCGGGATCAATGCGCTGCACGGCTATCCGGCGTGGCTGGATGCGGTGGAGGACACATGGAAGGATCAGGAAGCGGAACAGGGGCCGGTGCCGGATGCAGACAGACTTTCCGAACTGGTGGCAGACCTGGATGCCGGTATCGTGGAAAACATGTATCACAGAATGGATTTCATAGAGACTTATTCCTGGCTGCAGGTATTGCTGGATAAGCGTGAGGTAAATAATTTCAGCTATATCAAGGATGAAAAAGGGTTTCTCCATTATGCTTCCTTTTTTCGGGAAGACGATGAGAGGATCCCGGAATATGCCAGAAGGGTGAAAAGGCTGCAGGACTGCGTTGCAGACAGGGGAACGAAGGTTATCTTCTTCGTGACACCCGGCAAATATATCAAAGGGGAGAGCGTGCTGAGGCGCGGGCTTCCCGTCAACGATCCCGATACGGTTGTGGATGAGCTGCTGTTTTATCTGAACCGGTTCGGTGTGGAGACGATAGACGGCAGAATGTTTTTTCCAAATGATGAACTGTCCGGCGAGGAGGCTTTTTTCAGGACGGATCATCACTGGACGATTCCGGCGGCTTTCTATGCGTCGCAGGTTTTTGTGGAGGAAGTGAAGGCGCGGTTCGGAGATGACTGGGATCCGGGGCATTATTATATGGACAGGGCAAATTACGACAGTGTTGTCTATCGCCGCGGCATGTTCGGCTCCATGGGGAGAAAGACGGGAGCGAATTTTTGTGATGTGGAGGATTTTGAGGCATACTGGCCGAAGTTTACACGGTATTATGAACGGGGATCCATGGGGATCAATGATGAGATGGAAGAATTGTCGGGAGATACCACGGAGGCGCTTATGGATGTGGGAATCCTGTCGAAAGGAGAAGACATTTACAGCGATTCACAGTACTTTTTGTATCTGGACGGCATCCGCCCTTATGAGAAGATCATAAACACCGATAACCCGGAAGGGTATAAGGTATGTGCCATCAGGGACTCTTATTTTTCACCGATGATCGTATTTATGATGCCCATGTGGGGTGAACTCCATGCCATCTGGTCGCTGGAAGAGTCCGACCGGCTGGATATCGAGGATTTTGTGAAGGACAATGAGTTTGATTATATCATCGTGGAAATCTATCCTTACAATATTAATGAGGAATCATTCCGGTTTTTCGAGGAAGACGAGGCAGAGATACGGTAAAAATGCCGTCAGGCTGAAAGGGCAGAAGCAGGGAAAAGATAAAATACTTTCCCGGCACGGATCAGATAACAGGTATGAAATAAAGATATATATGTGCGGAGGGGAAGTATGAAGGCTTTTTTAAAAGATTTTTTTCAGAACGGAAAAGGAAAGGTATGGTTTCTGCTGAATGTGTTCTTCACGATCGTTTACCTGCTGTGGAGAATGTTCTTTACGATTCCGTTCGGATACGGGACTGTGTCCGTCGTAGCGGGTATTGCGCTGCTGGTGGTGGAGGTGCTTGGTATGGTGGAGGCATTTGTCCATTATGCCAATATGTATACGGTGAAGGGGTATCCGCTGCCTGAAGTGCCGGAGAGCGAGTTCCCGGATGTGGATGTTTTTATTGCCACATACAGCGAGGATACGGAACTTCTGCACAAGACCATTCACGGATGCCTGCGCATGAAATACCCGGATCGGGACAAAGTCCATATATATCTGTGTGATGACGGCAAAAGACCGGAGATGCGGGCGCTGGCGGAGCGGATGGGAGTCAATTATCTGGACAGGGAGGACCATGAGGGCGCCAAGGCCGGAAATCTGAACAATGCGCTGGCCCATTCCAACTCTCCTTACGTGGTCACTTTCGATGCAGATATGATACCCAGAAGCAGTTTCCTGATGAGGACGATCCCCTATTTTGTTGACTGTGAAATACGCAACAGAGGCAGAAAAGAGGAGAATAAGGTCAAGCTGGGATTTGTGCAGACGCCGCAGAGTTTCTACAACCTGGATCTGTTCCAGTTTAATCTTTACTCGGAACAGAGAATCCCCAATGAACAGGACTATTTCTATAAAGACATACAGGTGGCGCGGACGAAGACGAACAGTGTCATTTACGGCGGCTCCAATACGGTACTGAGCCGGGAGGCGCTGGAAGAGGCAGGCGGTTTCTATACAGGCGCTATTACCGAAGATTTTGCAACAGGTATTCTGATCGAAAAGAAACAGTATGTAAGTCTGGGCACAAGTGAGCCGCTGGCTTCCGGGCTTTCACCGCAGGACTTGAAAGACCTGATCCAGCAGAGGACGAGATGGGCCAGAGGAGTCATTGCCACCGGGCGCAAAATGCATATTTTTACGGCTCCGGATCTTACTTTTTCCCAGAAAATGAATTATTGGGCGTCGATCTGGTATTGGTATGCGCCCATAAAAAGACTGATTTATATTCTTTCACCGATTCTTTATGCGACCTTCGGATTTATGGTCTTTAAATGTACCATCCTGCAGGTGCTTGTGTTCTGGCTTCCGATGTTTGTGAGCAGCAATATCAGCCTTCGGATGCTCAGCGGGAACATCAGGACCACCAAATGGACCAGCATTTATGAGACGGTTCTGTTTCCCTATATGCTGCTGCCGGTTTTGTTTGAATCGGTGGGCATATCCATGAAGAAGTTCAAGGTGACCGGCAAGGGGACACAGAAGAATGAAAAAGGTAAAAACCTGCTGTTTACGGTTCCCTTTCTGTTGTTGATCCTGCTCTCGCTGATCGGGATCGTGCGGTGTGTGATCATTATGCTGGACAGCGGTTCCTTTGGCTCCATCGTGGTACTGTTCTGGCTTGTGTATAATCTGTTTCTGCTGGTTATGTCCCTGTTTTTTGTGGACGGACGGATTCCCTACAGGAAGACGGAACGCGTCATGGTGCGTATGCCCTGTAAAGTGAAATGCGGGGATGAAGTGCTGGAAGGATGGACGAAGGACGCTTCGGAGACGGGTGTGGCGGTCCGGTTTGATAAGCCTTATTATTTTGAGAAGGACACGGATGTGGAAATTCTGCTGGATACGGAAGATTACCATGTGGACCTGCTGGCCAGGGTGGTGCATGTGAGCCAGTATCAGGACAGCTGGAATTTCTCCTATCAGATCACGGATATGAACGGCAGCTTTGAGGAACTTCTGGGCGTGTTATACGACCGGATTCCCACAGTGCCTATGGAAATCAAGAAGGACAGCGGAAGCTTTGAAGATCTGAAGCTGAATCTGAAAAAGCGTGTGACGCAGCCTTTTTACCAGAAAAGATGTTATCCCCGGGTGGTGGTGGACCGGGATATTCCCTGTTCTGAGCCGTCAGGGCAGACCGTCAGGGTACATGATTTTAATTATGTGTGCATTACCGTTGAGGCGGAGCAGGCGCCGGAGAATCTGACTCTGCAGATCACGGAGAAGATCAGGCTGAACTGCCGGTATGAAGAGGATGTGCGCAAGGGACTGAAGCTTTATCAGATCCTGAATTACAATGCGGTTCTGGATGACAAAAGAAGACGGAATGAACTGCTGGACTGGCTGGCAGACGTGAACCGGGAGAAGGCCGTCGTGGAAATACCGGCTTCCGGGCAGAAGAACCCGCAAGGGCAGGAATTCGATGAGAAAGCGCTGCTGAAGAACAAAAAAACCAAAAAATACAAAAAAGTACAAAAAGAAAGCAGAGTATTGACAAAGTAAAAATGTCTGTGATATACTACAAAACGGTGATTGCGGTAGAAAGCGTCACCGGAATGCTGCTGTGGCTCAGTCGGTAGAGCGTCGCATTGGTAGTGCGGAGGTCACGGGTCCGATTCCCGTCAGCAGCTTAAAAAACCTTGTGAATGCACAAGGTTTTTTTGCGGTATAGGAAATTTCTACGCTTATTCGAGTTCGCAAAGCGAATCTCGCAAACGAGCTTTGCTCGTTTTTTTTACATCTTTTTTCTATTCAATGTCAAAGAGTTCATCAAATGTGATTTTAAAGTTGGGGAACATGACCGGTTGTAAATCATCTTTATTTTGTTCTGTGACTGTTTTATAGAGATATGGATAAGAGGTATCGTCATCTTTCCAGTCAAACATATAAATTTCGACTTGTTTTTTGCGCCAGTCAACAATCCAATACTCGGAAACACCGACTTTACAATATATCTGCATTTTTTCATTTCGGTCATATTCCTCAGTGGAATCGGATAAGACTTCCATGACAAAACGGGGGATGCCGGTAAATGACACATTTTTTCTGTCACGCATGTTGCAGATGATAGAAGCATCTGGTATGATCACTTTATCATCATTTTCACGCCATTGATATTGTACACTGTCACCAAATACACGGCACAGACTGTCTTTGATCTGACCGCCTATTTTGATGACAAAATTATGAATTACCATTGAATGCTCAAGGTAGGTTTTGCTCATATCTTCTATTGGAAAGGCGTTCATTTGAAATACCTCCTGACTATGGGGATTAGTATATATTTGCATTATACTATGCCGGCGATTGGGAGACAAGATTTTGACAGAAGAAAAATGATTCTGCTAAAGAACTAAAGTTACAATTCACACCTATGCCAGATTTCGCATTAATTTACGGTTATCCAGTGTGAATTGCAACGATGATGCACACAAAATGCCAAAAAACAGGCATTTTGGCGCTGGCCAAAAAACAAAATACCAAACCAAACGGAGGCCCCGCATGAAGCAATACCGCAGTTATATTTTTGATCTGTACGGAACGCTGGTGGATATCCGCACAGATGAGACAGATATCAAACTCTGGCAGCATATGAGCCTTTTTTACGGATACCACGGGGCACAGTATGAGGCGGAAGAACTGTACCGGGATTATCTTCTTCTCGTACAGGGGAAAGAAAAGGCCTTAAAGCAGGAACATTCCGTGCAGTATGCCCATGAAGCCTATCCTGAGATACCCATCGAGGAGGTGTTCCGGGAACTCTATGAGAAAAAAGGTGTGTCTGCGGACCAGCCGCTGGTGCTTCATACAGGGCAGATGTTCCGCGTATGCTCTACCAGGTATATCCGCCTCTATGCCCATGCAAAGGAATTGCTGAGGGCGCTCCGGGAAGCGGGAAGAGGAGTCTATCTGCTCTCCAATGCCCAGCGTATCTTTACGGAATATGAACTTAATTATCTTGGAATACATGAACTTTTTGACGGAATACTGATCTCTTCCGATCACGGATGTAAGAAGCCGGACGGACGTTTTTTTCGTCTGCTGACAGAAAAGTACGGTGTGGCGCCGGAAGAGTCTTTGATGATTGGAAATGATGCGGACACGGATATTGCGGGTGCAAGGCAGGCGGGCATGGACAGTCTCTATATTCATTCTGCCATTTCACCCGGCAATCAGGCCGGCATGGCGGCGGAAACACTCCGTGCGGATTATGTCATGAAGAAAATGAACCTGCGGGCGTTAAAGGACAGGCTGCTTGCCACTGACCTGTGATTGGTGTAAAATGGATGCAGAATCAGGTGACGGGATGGAGCCGGTGTGAGTGATACGGTACACTTATCCCGGTTTAATGGGAAAGGGAGGAAGGGTATGGATTTCTTCGAAAAGATCGGTGAGACGATCAGCACAAAAAGCAGAGAAGTGACGGATAAGGCGAAAGATATGGCGGAGGTGGCAAATCTGAAAGGTCAGATCCACACCTGCGAGGATGTGATCAGAAAGCGCTACGCCGAGATCGGCAGGATCTATTATGAAAAACATGGTTCCACGCCAGAAGAGGAGTATGAGGATGCCTGCAGGACCATCGAGAAAGCACAGAATACCATGTTTGATCTGGAAGCCCGGATCAAAGAGATCAGGGGAATCTAAGAGGAATATTGAGAGAACCATAAGATAGAGAAAAACCAGTGTTAATGGTTATACCGCATATGAAAAGGCGCCGGAGTCTGTAATAGACTTTCGGCGCCTTAACTGTGTGCAATTTACTGTGCAGGCTGCTCAGCGGCCTGTTGTGCGGCCTGCTGCGCTGCTTCTTGAGCTGCCGCCTGTGCCGCCGCTGCAGCAGCGGCGTTACGCTGTTCGATTTCCGCACGCTGTCCGTTGACAACAGCCTCCCATTCAGGATTGGCAAAGAACTCCGCATTGTGCGGGCACATGTTCGTCTGCGGGGCAGGCGGCGGAGTGATGGTGCCGTCTTCGTTCACGGTGCCCTCGGCGGGCGGCTGAACCGGCTGCTGCTGTGTGACGCCGGATCCGCTTTGGAGAGAGACGTCCTCAATTGGCGTGAGTTCCAGTATGCCCTCCGCTTTGAAAGGACAGCCCTCACATGCCGGCAGGCTGCTGTATGTGCAGACCTGACCGGAATAGTGTACATCGCAGGTTGTGGTAGGTACAGTGCCTTCTGCAAAATATTCGGTCCGCATCGTACCGGAGCAAAGCCCCTCAATGGGCAGCTTGCCGGAACGGGAACATACTGCCGCGGTTACAATGCCGGAAGGAACGTTAAAGGGTTCATTGGGCAGTTCCTCATGGATCTTGGACATCACGGAACGCCACAGCTTTTTGGCAAGATTTTTCTCATCGCCGGAAAGCTTCACGTTGTTGTCGTAGCCGGCCCATGTGGTTGCGGTATAGTAGGGTGTATAACCGGAAAACCATACATCGTTGTAATCGGAAGTGGTTCCGGTTTTGCCGGCCATGGCCATGCCGCCGAAGTTAACGCTTCCTCCGGTTCCCACTGTCACCACGTCTACCATGGCGTTGGTCAGCAGGAATGCGGTAGACTCTTTGATGACCTGTCTGGACTGCGGTATCGTGTTATCCAGAATGATATTGCCGTCGTGATCCAGCACTTTGGTGTAAAGCTTAGGTTTGATATAAGTGCCGCCGTTGGCGATGCAGGCATAAGCGGCGTTCAGCTCTTCGTTGGTAACGCCGTTGGTGATGCCGCCCAGGGCCAGCGCCTGCTGGATGTCGGAGAAGATCTGTCCGTTGATTTCCTTGCGTTCTTCCAGCGTGGTAAAGCCGAAGTTGAGCAGATAATCAAATCCCAGCTTGGGGGTGATCTGTGTCAGGGTCTTAACGGCCACGATGTTCATGGACTGTGCGATTCCCTCTCGGAGAGAAGAGAGTCCGCGGTAAGCTTCTCCATACCAGTTTGCCACAGGCCGTCCGTCCGCATAGTTGAAAGGCGCGTCGTTCATCACTGTGGCCAGGGTCAGGCCGGCACTGTCAAAGGCCGGCGCATAGGTAGAAACAATCTTGAAGGTGGAACCGGGCTGCCTTGTCGTATCCATGGCGCGGTTCAGTGTCCGGCTGCCGGATTTGGCACCGCGTCCGCCTTCCATCGCCACGATGTAACCGGTGCTCTGATCTTCCACCACAAGCGATACCTGAGGCTGTGGCGTCAGACTGACGGTTTCGCCGTATACTTCATCGCCGCTTGACAGAACGGCATCTTTATAAGCTTCAATGTCCTGATATGCTTCTTCCTGTGAGGCGTAAATCAGATTAAAGGCGGCGGAACGGTTCTCTTTCCAGTAAGTGCGGAACATTTCCGTACTGTGGTTTTCCTTGTCGCCGTTACTTTTTTCCACGGTCAGTTCATAGTGCAGATACCATTTCGTATTAGCCGGGAAGTTGCTCTCATCCGCAAAGGCTTCATCGCAGATCCGCTGGATCTTGGGATCCTGTGTAGAGTAAATCTTCAGTCCGCCGCTGTAGAGCAGTGTGTAGGCCTGAGTCTCATTGTAGCCGGTGGCGATCAGATCTTCCAGGATATCGTCCGTCAGTGCATCCACAAAGTATGTATTAACTGCGGAATCTACATTTTCGGAATCTGCGATCTGGATACGGGAGTATACGTCGTCAGCTATGGCTTCGTCATACTGCTCCTGTGTGATGTATCCCTGCTCTTTCATGTCACCCAGCACTTTTTCACGCCGTTCTGCATTTTTATCGGGGTGGGTGATGGGATTGTATTTGGAAGGATTCTGGGTGATACCTGCGATCACGGCACATTCCGACAGGTTCAGGTCGCTGACGGATTTGTTGAAATAGCGCATGGATGCAGCCTGTACGCCCAATGTATTCTGGCCCAGATTGATGGTGTTCATGTAATTGATCAGGATCGAATCTTTGTCCATGACCTTTTCCAGTTCCAGAGCCAGATACTGTTCCTGAATCTTACGTTTTAATCTGTCGGCAAAGGAATCCTCGCTGGTCCAGTCTGTAAAGACGTTATTTTTTAAAAGCTGCTGGGTGATGGTGCTGGCGCCTTCCGAAAACTTGCCGCCGTGCTGTAAACCCACCAGGCCGGCACGGATGATTCCCTTGATGTCGATACCGTTATGGCTGTAGAAACGGGAGTCCTCGACAGCTACAAAAGCATTCTTCAGGTCTTCAGGCACCATGTCAATGGTTACCGGAATACGGTTGGAGTTGGTGGATACCAGCTTCGCAGTCTGATTGCCTTCAATGTCGTAGACGAAGGTCGAGAATCCCGTAGGGGTAACGTCGATGTTGCCGATATCGGGCGCGGTAGCCAGTACACCCTTGAAAACTCCGATGCCTGCACTGGCACCGATGATACCGACTCCGATCAGGGCAATGAGACAGATCTGGATAAAAGTGAAACCGATCTTCTTGGCCCATTTCGTAGATTTAGCGTGAAGTGTCTGCTGTCTCTTGCGGACACCCTTTTTTCCGTAATTCATGATACTCCTCCTTAGGTTGGTCTGCCCCCTCAATGAGCATTCAGTGCCTTGTGAAATGATATGCGAATGGCTCTTCAACGCCATAAAAAAGGCACTATAAACCTATCATGCATTATAGCAAAGTTTACCGGGTAAATAAAGGATTTTATTCCATATTAAGGATTGTTCACAATTCTGTACACTTTTATTCCTTCAAAATCTTCTTTACTTGACTCGTTCTTGCTTCGGGTAGTAGTATAGAGTTGAACCGTTTTTCGGACCGCCGGGTCTAAGGACAGGAAAATACCTGCCGGTGCAAAAGCCTGCATTTCGCAGAGTCTGTATCTTGCGGAAAGTGCGTAAACAGGCCGGGTGGATAACAAATACAGGATAAGGTAGAAAAGAAATTTTATGGAACCGGATCATCAATACGAACCATACAAAATCATTGAATACGGGGGCACTGGCGAGATTGAGGAAAAGAAATCCCGCTTTATTGCCCATGTGGCGGCTGCCGGCACGGAGGAGGAGGCACTGGCGTTCATCGAGGCGAAGAAGAAGCAGTTCTGGGATGCCAGACATAACTGTTATGCTTTCGTGCTGGGAGAACGTGGACAGACCATGCGTTTTTCTGACGACGGGGAACCTGCCGGGACGGCGGGCAAACCCATCCTGGAGGTACTCTCAGGTTCCGGGATCCGCAATGCTGTTGTGGTGGTGACCAGATATTTCGGCGGCACACTGCTGGGTACCGGCGGGCTTGTGCGCGCCTACACGAAGGCTGCACAGGCCGGGCTGGAAGCAAGTGACGTTCGCACGATGTGCTACGGGTATGCCGTGAAGATCGTGACAGACTATAACGGTATCGGTAAGATCCAGTATCTTCTTGGACAGAGAGGGATACAGGTGGAAGAGTCCGACTACACCGAGCAGGTCACAATACGGATCCATCTTTCTTTTGAGGAAAAAAATGCGGTGGTGCGTGAGATCACGGAGGTAACTGCGGGAAAAGCGGAAATAGATATTTCAGAACCGATTTATTATAAAAGGGAATAGCACGCCGGTTTCGTGCAATGATCTTTGCAGAGCCGGGTTTCCTTTTTGATTTTTTATGGCATAGGAAACTGCTTCGGATTGACGAGGCTGCGAAGCAGATCTCGCAAACGAACATTGCACGGGAAAGGACGGCAGATATGATCGGAAACAGGGAAGAATTCAAGAATGCAGGAAACGGCGGCGTAAGGCCGGAAGACGGTATGCTGCAGGCGGATCATAGGGAAATGGAAAAGAAGACAGACCGGACGGACAGCGCGCAGGACGGGGACAGGACAGGCGGAAAGCAGAAAGATGTTCCGGTATTTGAGCGGAAGACAGAGAAAGAGTCCTACGAGAACTACGGTATGGAAGAGATATTGGAGTTTCTGCGCAAGGGGCAGTATACAAAACTGCGGCAGGTGGTCCAGGAACTGAATGATGCGGATATCGCGGATTATATTGAAGAAATGGACGAAGAAGAGATCGTGAAGATCTTCAGGATTCTGCCCAAGGATATGGCCGCCAGTGTCTTTTCTTATTTGGAGATTGAATTACAGCAGTTTGTCATCACTTCCCTTTCCGATAAGGATGCGGGTAACATTATCGACAACATGATGTCCGACGATGCCAAGGAACTGATGGAGGAGATGCCTGCCAATGTGGTAAAAAGGCTGATAGCCAACACAAGCCCGGATACCCGCAAGGCCATCAACCACCTGATGCGCTACCCGGAGGATTCCGCCGGAAGCATCATGACGGTGGAGTATATTGATCTGAAAGAGAACCAGACGGTGGCGGAGGCTATCGAACGCATCCGCAAGATGGGGCTGGACAGCGAAACCATCAATATCTGCTATGTTCTGGACAGTCAGAGGACTCTGGTGGGAACTGTGGCGCTCAGGTATCTGCTCCTCAGCGATGCGGATGCCGTGATCGGAGAGATGATGCACCGGAACGTGGTATCCCTGCATACGCTGATGGATCAGGAAGAAGTTGCCCGGATGTTCAAGAAGTATGAGTTTACAGCCATGCCGGTGGTGGACAACGAGGACAGGCTGGTGGGCATCATCACAGTGGACGACGTGGTGGACATTCTGGAAGAGGAGACCACGGAGGATATCGAGAAAATGGCGGCTGTGATGCCGTCCGACAAACCGTATTTAAAGACCACTGTTTTTGATGCATATAAAAAGAGGATTCCCTGGCTTTTGCTGTTGATGATTTCGGCGACTTTTACGGGCAGCATCATCACATCGTTTGAAAACGCGTTGAGCAGATACGTGGTGCTGACGGCGTTTATTCCGATGCTGATGGATACCGGCGGCAATGCGGGCGGCCAGGCAAGCGCCATCATCATCAGAGGTCTTTCCCTGGATGAGATAGAATTTAGCGACTGGTTTACCGTAGTGTGGAAGGAGATCAGAACAGCGGCACTCTGCGGTCTGACCCTTGCACTGTGTAATTTCGGGCGTCTGCTGCTGTTCGACAAGGTGAGTGCGGCAGTGGCGTTCGTTGTCTGCTTTACCCTTTTTGTGGCGGTGGTGGTTGCCAAGATCGTAGGTTCCACACTGCCCATGCTGGCAAAGAAAATAGGAATGGACCCGGCCGTGATGGCGAGTCCATTCATTACCACCATCGTGGATGCCATTTCCCTGGTCATTTATTTCAGGGTGGCTACGGTGGTGCTTGGATTATAGAATTACTTTTTAGCGGCTGCAGAAATTGCAGCCCTTTTTCTTAAAGTCGGATCCAGGATCTTCTTACGGATTCTGATGGTTCCGGGAGTCACTTCCAGCAGTTCGTCTGTGTCGATAAACTCAAGGGCCTGTTCCAGACTGAGAACTCTGGGCGGTGTGAGCCGCAGCGCTTCGTCCGCGCTGGATGAACGGGTGTTGGTGAGCTGTTTTTTCTTGCAGACGTTTAACTCGATATCCTCGCCGCGTCCGTTCTGGCCTACGATCATGCCGGAGTAGACCTTCGTGCCGGGACCGATGAAGAGGGTGCCCCGCTCCTGAGCATTGAACAGACCGTAGGTGATGGCCTCCCCGGCTTCAAAAGCGATGAGAGATCCCTGTTTGCGGTACTGGATATCGCCTTTGTAGGGACCGTAGCCGTCAAAAATACTGTTCATGATGCCGTTACCTTTGGTGTCCGTCATGAACTCGCCACGGTAGCCGATCAGTCCGCGGGAGGGAATGGAGAATTCCAGACGGCTGTAGCCGCCGGAAGCAAGTCCCATATTGCGCAGTTCGCCTTTGCGCAGACTCAGCTTTTCGATGACAGTACCGGAAAATTCTTCCGGCACATCCACATAGCACAGTTCCATGGGTTCGAGTTTTTTGCCGTTTTCATCTGTTCTATATAATACTTCCGCCTTGCTGACTGCGAATTCATAGCCTTCCCGGCGCATATTCTCGATGAGCACGGACAGATGCAGTTCGCCCCGGCCGGAAACCTTGAAGGCTTCCGTTGTCTCTGTCTCTTCCACACGTAAGGAAACGTCGGTGTTCAATTCCCTGAAAAGCCTGTCCCGCAGATGGCGGCTGGTCACATATTTGCCTTCCTGTCCCGCCAGAGGGGAATCATTGACGATAAAATGCATTGCGATGGTCGGCTCGGATATTTTCTGGAAGGGGATGGGCTGCGGGTTTTCCGGCGCGCAGAGCGTGTCGCCGATATGGATATCCGAGATGCCGGAGATGGCCACGATGGAACCGATGCCCGCTTCCGTAACTTCTACCTTATTTAAACCGTCATATTCATATAATTTGCTTACTTTGACCTTGCGCATTTTATCCGGGTCGTGATGGTTGACGATAACCACTTCCTGGTTCACTTTGAGAGTGCCGTTGTCCACCTTGCCCACACCGATGCGGCCTACGTATTCGTTGTAGTCAATGGTACTGATCAGTACCTGGGTGCCTGCTTCGGGATCTCCGGCAGGTGCCGGGATGTGCTCTAAGATCGTGTCGAAAAGCGGCGTCATATCTTTCGCCTTTACGGTAAGCTGTGTGCTGGCCGTACCTGCTTTGGCGGAGGCGTAGACGAAGGGGCAGTCCAGCTGCTCGTCGTTGGCATCCAGATCCATGAACAGTTCCAGAACCTCATCAACTACCTGAATCGGGCGGGCTTCCGGCCGGTCGCATTTGTTGATGCACACGATGACGGACAGATCCAGCTCAAGTGCTTTTTTCAGCACGAATTTCGTCTGGGGCATGGGGCCTTCAAAAGCGTCCACCACGAGGATGACGCCGTTTACCATTTTCAGGACGCGTTCCACCTCGCCGCCGAAATCGGCATGTCCGGGTGTGTCAATGATGTTGATCTTTACATCTTTATACATGACGGCGGTATTTTTGGACAGGATCGTGATACCACGTTCCTTTTCGATATCGTTTGAATCCATGACACGTTCCGCCACTTCCTGATTTTCTCTGAAAACGCCGCTCTGCTTTAACAGTTCGTCCACCAGTGTGGTCTTGCCGTGGTCAACGTGGGCGATGATCGCTATGTTCCTTACATCTTCTCTGGTCTGTTTCATGTTCTACCATGCCTTTCTTACGCCGCAGGAAAAATGTCCCCGCGGAAACTACAATCATAACATATCTTCTTTTCTCACAAAACTGAATAATTATATCACTTGAGTCTTGTTCTTGCAAGCTTTTGCGAAATGTGGTAAACCAGAGATAGTAACGTTGAAATGAAAAGTTTATTTCCACTTTGAAGGGGAAAATGGATTTTAGTCTTTCAGCCGGAGATATACAGTATTGCGAAATCCTCTGATTACGACAGTTCTGCACAATTCCGCGACCATTAACAGTTCTATTTTGCTTCGCTATCCGATATATTGATAGTACAATACAAAAAGGAATTCCTGTAATTCCATAAGTGTAGAAGGGAGAAAAACATGACAGATAAGGTTATTGAAAACAACCAGGTGGCGATCATGGGGGAAATCGTGAGCGATTTTTCTTTCAGCCACGAGATTTTCGGAGAGGGCTTTTATATGGTGGATATCAGTGTGGACCGTCTCAGCGACTCCACGGATATCATTCCGGTAATGGTATCGGAGAGGCTTCTTGACGTAGGTGAGGACTACAAGGGGATGAAAATATGCATCACGGGACAGTTCCGCTCATACAACAGGCATGAAGAGAGGAAGAACAGGCTTGTCCTGTCCGTGTTTGCAAGAGAAATAGAGTTTGTGGAAGACATCAGTGAGAGCGCAAAGACCAACCAGATTTTTCTGGACGGCTATATCTGCAAGGAACCTGTTTACCGCAAAACGCCGCTGGGAAGGGAGATCGCCGATCTGCTTCTGGCTGTCAACAGACCCTACGGCAAATCCGATTACATACCGTGTATCTGCTGGGGACGCAACGCAAGATTTGCGAGCAGCTTTGAGGTGGGCAGCCGGTGTGCCATCTGGGGCAGGATTCAGAGCAGGGAATATATGAAAAAGTTATCCGAGGACCAGCTTGAAAGAAGAGTGGCTTACGAGGTGTCCGTCAGCAAGCTGGAAATGGTGGAAGAAGAGTAGATCCGTCAGCCCGGTAACAGGGCGTAAAATAGAGGGAAGCCGGGAGAAAACAGGACGGCGCAAAGAAAAAAGTTGCACGAAAATTCCGATTGTGTTATGATAGGCGAATATAGTAAACGGGCACTGCCCGTTGTGTTTGAGAAGAGTATGTTCTGATAAAATATACGATCGGGAAATAGTGAGGATATCAATATGAAAAAGGGCATGATTCAGATCTATAGCGGAGAAGGTCATGGAAAGTCTCCGGCAGCGCTGGGCCGGGCTGTACAGACGGCATGTAAAGGGGAGTATGTGGTCATTATCCAGTTTCTGAAAGGAAGAGGCCTGGCGGAATCGGAATTTGTGAAGCGCCTGGAACCGGAGATCAAGATCTTCCGTTTTGAGAAATCTGAAGAGGACTTTGTGAATCTGTCGCAGGAGCACAAAGCAGAAGAGTGCCAGAACATCAGAAACGGTCTTAACTTTGCCAAGAAGGTGATGAATACGTGTGAGTGTTCGCTGCTGATCATGGACGAAGTGCTTGGGCTGATTGACAACGGAATTATTACGGTGGAAGAATTGAAGACTTTACTGGCGTCGAAACCGGAGGAGATGGATATCATCATGACCGGCATTACGCTGAACGATGAAGTGTGCATTCTGGCAGACGAAGTGACGAAGGTAGAAACGATGCAGTTTAAGATCTGGGAATAGATGCGCGGGACGACTGTGCAGATTGTGCCATGTACCCGGCAGATAGAGCACAATGTCGAAAGCAGGCGAAAAGTCTGTTGACAGACAAAAGTCATGGTGCTATGATAATTTCAAACAATAAACGGAAAAGATAGAGGTTGCGTTTTTCAATAGTAAGAATTCGGATGTGGCAGGCACAGGGGAAGGATTCCGAAAGGGGAAGATGCCGAAAGGGAGAATGACCTGCAGGTTCTCGCCTTGGGCATACAGTTAAGAACTGTATGACTGTCATCGGAGCGATGGGGAGCTATCATGTAAGTTAGAGCTAAAGCTGACCCTGTGTGGTCAGCTTTTTGTTAATACGCAGGTACTATAAGGGAATCAGATTTTACGAAGCAAATTACTTTTAGAAAGGCAGGGTAATGTATGGCGATTTTTAAGGGCGCAGGTGTGGCGATTGTCACGCCGTTTCATGAGGACGGAAGTATCAATTACGAGAAATTTGAAGAACTGGTGGAGGAGCAGATCGCAGGCGGTACAGACGCAATCATCGTCTGCGGAACGACAGGAGAGGCTTCCACGCTGACCCATGAGGAACATCTGGATCTGATCAGATTCTGTGCGGAGAAGGTACGGGGCAGAGTTCCTGTGGTTGCAGGCACCGGTTCTAACTGCACGAAGACGGCGGTCTATCTGTCTACAGAAGCAGAGAAGTATGGTGTGGACGGCCTTCTGGTGGTGACGCCTTATTATAACAAGGCTACGCAGAACGGGTTGTTTGAGCATTTTAAACAGATTGCGGATTCCGTGAAACTGCCCGTTATTTTATATAATGTACCCGGCAGAACAGGCTGCAACCTTCAGCCCCAGACGGTGGTGAGATTATGTACGGAAGTAAGCAACATTGTAGGAATCAAGGAAGCCAGCGGTAACATTTCACAGGTGGTAAAACTGATGGCGCTGGCAGACGGCAGGCTTGATCTGTATTCCGGCAACGACGATCAGGTAGTACCTCTTTTATCAATGGGCGGGAAAGGCGTGATTTCTGTACTTTCCAATGTGGCGCCTGCACAGGTACACAATATCTGCCAGAAGTTCTTTGACGGTGATGTGGAAGGCAGTATGAAGGAGCAGCTTCGTGCCATTGAATTGTACGACGCATTGTTCTGCGAGGTAAACCCGATTCCTGTCAAGACGGCTTTGAACCTGATGGGAAAAGATGTTGGGCCGCTGCATATGCCGTTGTCGGAGATGGAGCCGAAGAATGTGGAGACTTTGAAGACTGCGCTTAAGAATTACGGACTTCTGTAAGGAGATGCTTTTTGTAAAGAAGACGAAAAGATGCGGAAAGCAATATGTAATGGATGAAACGTGTCTGCCGCGGGTGAAAATCACCTGTGGCAGGCACGTTTAGAATATGCGCAACAGTGAAGCAGGAGGGTTACTACGGAGGCTGAACTGTCAAAGCTTTTGAGGGTACAGGTGGCAAATATCGGGAAAAAGTGTTATGCTGATATCAGGTTAAAGGAACAAATAAGGTGTGTGCAGTCCGGCAGGAGCCGGGGCAGAAGCAGCACAGAAATGGAGAGAAAATGACAAGAGTAATTATGCATGGTTGTAACGGCAAGATGGGGCAGACGATTTCAGGGCTGATCGCTGCGGATGACGAGATCGAAATCGTGGCAGGTGTGGATGCTTTTGATGATGGCAGAAATCCTTATCCGGTATTTTGCAAGATTGAAGAATGTGATGTGGAGGCAGACGCGGTAATAGACTTCAGTGTGGCGTCGGCGGTGGATGGACTGCTGGCATACTGTGCCGGGAAACAGCTTCCCTGTGTGCTGTGCACCACCGGATTGTCGGAGGAGCAGCTTGCCATGGTGCAGGAGACGGCAGAGAAGACGGCAGTCTTGAAATCGGCGAATATGTCTCTGGGGATCAACATGCTTCTGAAGCTGCTGAAGGAAGCTGCCTCCACTCTGGCACCGGCGGGATTTGACATTGAGATCGTGGAGAAGCACCACAACCAGAAGCTGGATGCACCCAGCGGGACGGCGCTTGCACTGGCGGATTCCATCAACGAGGAACTGGGCGGTACCTGTGATTATGTCTATGACAGAAGCCAGGTGAGAGAGAAGAGAAAGAAGAAGGAGATCGGCATCAGTGCGGTGAGAGGCGGTACGATTGTGGGCGACCACGATGTGATTTTTGCCGGGGCGGATGAGGTGGTGACATTTTCCCACCGGGCTTACTCCAAGGCGGTATTCGGCAAAGGCGCCATCCAGGCGGCCAAGTTTCTGGCGGGAAAACCAGCTGGAATGTACGATATGAGCGATGTCATAGAGGGATGAGGAGAGAGAATTTCATGGATGATTTAGAGTTAAGATATCTGAAGAGCCTATCCAAACAATATCCGACCATTGCGGCGGCTTCTACGGAGATTATCAATCTGCAGGCGATCCTGAATCTGCCCAAGGGAACGGAGCATTTCATGACAGATATCCACGGAGAGTATGAGCAGTTCAATCATATTCTGAAGAACGGCTCAGGTTCTGTGCGGCGGACCATAGACGAGGAGTTCGGCAATACGCTCAGTATCAGGGATAAGAAAAGTCTGGCAACGCTGATCTATTATCCCAGGGAGAAGCTGGATCTGATCCTGCGTGAAGAAGATGAAAATTCTATCGAGGACTGGTATAAGATCACACTGCACAGGCTTGTGCAGATCACCAAGAGAGTTTCTTCCAAATATACCCGTTCCAAGGTGCGGAAGGCTCTGCCGCCGGATTTTTCCTATATTATAGAAGAACTGATTACAGAGAAAGCGGAAATACAGGACAAAGAAGCGTACTATAATGAAATTATTCATACAATTATACGGATTGGCAGAGCGCAGGAGTTTATCATTGCACTCAGCCATCTGATCCAGCGGCTTGTCATTGATCATCTGCATATTGTAGGGGATATTTATGACAGAGGGCCGGGTCCTCATGTCATTATGGATACGCTCTGCGCGTATCATTCGGTGGACGTGCAGTGGGGCAATCATGATATTGTGTGGATGGGAGCGGCCAGCGGGCATCTTGCATGTATCGCAAATGTAGTCAGGATGGCGGCGCGCTACGGCAATCTGGACACTTTGGAGGAGGGGTACGGTGTCAATCTGATTCCCCTAGCCACGTTTGCACTGGATGCCTATAAAGATACCGACTGCAGCGCCTTTGCCATTAAATTCAACACGGATTATGATACAAAGGATCTGAGTCTGGACATGATGATGCACAAGGCCATTGCCATACTGCAGTTTAAGCTGGAAGGCCAGTTGATCAAGCGCAGGCCGGAGTTCGAGATGCAGGACAGACTGCTGCTTGATAAGATTGATTATGAAAACAAGGCACTGGTCATTGACGGCGTTTCCTATGCCATGAAGGACGTGGATTTTCCTACGGTCAACCGGGACAGGCCGTATGAACTGACTCCTGCGGAGGAGCAGGTCATGGAGCGGCTGCGGCAGGGCTTTGTGAAATGTGAGAAGCTGCAAAAGCATGTCAGGTTTCTTTTTTCCAAAGGAGGGCTGTACAAGGTACATAATTCCAATCTTCTTTATCATGGCTGTGTGCCCATGGATGAAAAAGGCAATTTCAGCAAAGTGAATGTGTACGGTGAGGAGTACAGCGGCAAGGCCCTGTATGATGTGCTTGAGCATTATGCGAGGAAAGGCTACTATGCGGATAACAATCTGAAAGAGAAGCTGAAAGGGCAGGATATCATCTGGTATATTTGGGCGGGACCCAATTCGCCGGTGTTCGGCAAGGACAAGATGGCGACTTTTGAACGGTATTTTCTGGAAGACAAGGAGACGCATGTTGAGACGAAAAACAGCTATTACAGGCTGCTGGACAATGAGGTGGTGATCGAGAAGATCCTCTGGGAGTTTGGGCTGGACAAGGACAATTCCCATATCGTTAACGGACATGTGCCGGTGGAGCGCAAGAAGGGTGAATCGCCGATTAAATGCGGCGGCAAACTTCTGATTATCGACGGTGGTTTTTCCAAGGCTTATCAGGACAAGACCGGCATCGCAGGATACACGCTGGTGGTGAATTCCCACGGTATGCGGCTGGTGGCCCATGAACCCTTTGAATCCACGGAGGCGGCAATCCTGCACGAGTCGGACATCTTCTCGGACTCCGTGATTCTTGAGACCAGCAGTATGCGCCAGAAGATCGCGGATACTGATATCGGTGCAGAACTGAGGGAGAGCATACACCAGCTTGAGGAACTTCTGCAGGCATACAGGGACGGAACGATCATCGAGAGATAAAAAGTATTTTCAACTCTCCGGATTTGTCTGTCCGTGATGACAGAATAAATTTGTCTGAAACAGCAAAATCCGTCCCTTCAATCTGTAAGGGGCGGATTTTGCGTGAACTGAAAATTGCCGCAGTTTACACCTGGTCAGTCAGTTTTTTCATAGATTATGCCACAGATATGAACTGTTACAATTGAGACAGCTTATCTTCCACGGGTTGACATGTTGGAAGCAGCATTTGAATTGTTGGAACCTGTCACGTCGTCAACCATGTTTTCCACGCCGTCAGCGGCATCGTCTACCATATCGGAGACGGCATTACCGGCATCACCTACCGCGTCGCCTACGTTGTCCAGCACGGAGTCGGAATCATCATAGTCTCCGGCAGTCACGTCATTGACATTGTCGTTGCCGGTTACACCGTTTGTGGTACCTGTGGTGCCGTCTGTGGTACCGTTGACAGTACCGGTAGTACCATTAGTGGTATTTCCGTTGCCGGTGGTACCGTCTGTCGTGCCTGTCGTACCGTTTGTGGTATCCTGATCCGTGATATTCTGGGTTGTTCCGGTTGTGTCGCCATTTCCGGTATTTGTGCCGTCTGTGGTGTCAGTACCGGAGTTTGTGGCTGCATTGTTATTACCATTGTCGGTTGTATTGTTTCTTCCGCCGCAGGCAGTCAGCATGGTCATGGACAGAGCCATGACAGAAACAAGTAATAATGCTCTTAACTTTTTCATTTTTTACCTCCATTCCGAAGCGCTTTGCACTGAGGACGCGGGCAGAATTTCAGATTCTGCTCTGCGATCAATAGAATTTGTGACGCTCCGGCACAAATTCCCGGATGGATAAACTGCTCTTCAGAGAATTTATTCATCCGATACCTCCATTCCGCAGGCATAATGTTTTTGTGTAAAAACACCTGCTCCTATGTTATTATGTCAGTTAGAAAATAAAATATTCACATGAAAAAAGCGTTTGAATTCATTTGAAAAGGAGAGAACGGCATGGAATTTCGGCCTTGTATAGATATTCATAACGGCGCGGTAAAGCAGATCGTGGGAAGCAGCCTTGAAGACAGGGGCGACCGGGCGGCGGAAAATTTTGTCTCCGGGCAGGATGCGGCGTTTTATGCGCGGATGTATCAGGAATACGGAATCAGAAACGGACATATTATATTATTGAACCCGGCGTCATCGCCTTTTTATGAAAAAACAAAAAATGAGGCTCTGGCGGCGCTCCGGGCCTATCCGGGAGGCTTGCAGGCGGGCGGCGGAATCACTTCAGAGAATGCGGAAGAATATCTGGATGCCGGGGCCAGCCATGTGATCGTCACATCCTATGTTTTTCAGGAGGGCAGAATCCGGTATGACAGACTGGACGAGCTGGTAAAAAGGGTAGGCCGGCAGAGGCTTGTGCTTGACTTGAGCGCCCGTAAAAAAGATGGCCGTTATCTTATCGTAACCGACAGATGGCAGAAATATACGGAAGTAGAGCTGACAGAACAGACGCTGGAAGAATTGTCGGCTTACTGTGATGAGTTTCTGGTTCATGCGGTGGATGTGGAAGGCAAAGCCGAAGGCATTGAGGAAGAGATCGCAAAACTGTTGGGAGACTGGGGAAAAATTCCGGTTACATACGCAGGCGGTGTACACAGTTTTGAAGATCTTCGTCTGTTAAAGAGGCTGGGAAAAGACAGAGTACATGTGACTGTGGGCAGTGCCCTGGATCTGTTCGGGGGAAGTATGAAGTTTGAAGATGTGCTCCGTGAGTGCAGTTCTACACTGTGATTTTTGGAAAAACTATGATATAATGGGAGAGTTTTGCGGCTTTTGCGCCATAAAAAAAACCTGTCGCCTGACAGGTTTTCTCTAATCCGTTATGACAATATCGCTGATTCTAAATAAAATGTATCATTTATATTTAAGAACAGGCACATCGTAATAGTGATTATAATGATATAAGAGCGATGACTCTTATAACTTTGTTACGTTTACGGCCTGAGGTCCTTTTTCGCCATTAACTACTTCGTACTCAACAGCAGCGCCTTCTTCAAGAGATTTGAAGCCTTCCATGTTAAGTCCTGAGTAATGAACGAAAACATCGTTACCCTGCTCATCAGAGATGAAGCCGTAACCTTTTTGGTTGTTAAACCATTTAACTGTACCTTTGTTCATCGTACATACCTCCAAAAAAATTATAAGTAAGTTGAAGTGTCAACACCCATAGAATAGCACATGTCTAATCAAATGTAAAGCATTGTTTTTCTTGTGTGTACAATCATCCTATGGTATAGTTGCCTTAGTGAAAAACATGTGTGATGTAATCATATATGTATGGTAAAGATTTAAAAGTTATGTAAACGGAGTGTTGTGGACATGTTGACGGGGGACAACAGAAGAAAAGAAATTATGGAAATTTTAAGACAGGAGAAGCGGCCGATGCCCGGAGCAGATCTGGCAAGGCGCCTGGGTGTCAGCAGGCAGGTGATTGTGCAGGACATTGCATTGCTTCGGACAGCCTGTGACAGTATTATCTCTACAAACAGGGGATATCTGCTTTATGAGGAGCCGGTGTCAAAGTCATGGCACAGAAGAGTGGTAAAAGTAAGGCATGGCAAAGAGGACATTCAGCGTGAACTGGATTGTATCGTGGATGCCGGGGGCTGGGTGGTCAATGTGATCGTGGAGCATGAGATCTACGGACGGCTGACGGGCGAGCTGGTGATCCATAACCGGGCTGATGTACGGGCATTTATACGCAAGGTAGAGGAATACCGGACCAGACCGCTGACGGACCTGACAGAAGGGGTGCATTTCCATACCATTGAGGCGGAGCAGGAAGAGACGCTGGATGCCGTGGAACACGCATTGAAAGAGGCCGGGTTTCTGATGAATGTGTAATCCGGCCGTGCGAAAACGTATATATTGCAAGTAAAAATCCATTTGCGAAGCACATTTTGCATGAATTTTTACCTGTTACTGGAACGGAGTGAACAGTAATATCCGGGAATTAGAAGGAAAGCCGGAACGGATACAGACATTGTTTTTTGAGGGCAGTCTGTGGTAAAATATTTTATTATTATGGATCAAATACCCTGTTCTTTTGCCTGCGGCGGGTTTTTTGGTGCTGCCGGGTGCCTGATGACCTGAAGACACAGGCACGATATAAGATATGTGCTGGAGGTGATTTTCATTAAGGAAGCGGGAGATAGTAAGGAGAAGAAAAAGATGAAGCATGCATATATGCTTTTTATGGATTCTAAAGACGGACGTGTCAGACAGATGTGGATCGGCTCTGCACTGATAGAATCCATATTTTTCATCGCGTTTGCGGCAGTCGTTGTTCTGGCGGTGATCTGCAGCAGAAACAGCAACAAAATAGATCTTCTGGAAGAAGAGACTGCAAAACAGCAGGAAGAAATTGTGAAGCTGACCGAAGAGAATGCGGATCTTGTTTCACTCAGGGAAGAGTTGACAGACAAGGTTACCATACTCAGCGATACGATCAACCAGAAAGTTGAGGAGGAAGAGGCCATGGAGGAGGCGAGAGCGCGGGCGCATATGCCGGTAGGATTCCCCATGTCATCATCAGCTTCCCTGGCAGAGGCGGAAGGTGAAAATCCCATGGTCAAGCTCAGCGGCGCGGAAGGTGCCAGTATCATTGCCGCAGCGGACGGCACGGTGGTTTCGATCACTACGGACAGCGGTTATCTGCACTGTATCAGGATCGACCACGGAAACGGCTACAACAGCATTTACCGCAATGACGGTGACGCTATGGTCAAAGAAGGGGATGAAGTGGTCAGAGGCGCGATTCTGTATGTGATCGGAGAAGAAAATACGGAATTGGGTTATCAGATTACCTACGATGAGAAATACATTGATCCCATGGATCTGATTAGTATTGACGGTTAAAGTGGTGCCCCGTCAGGGTGCACCACTTATGGAATCCATGCGTTCAAAGACCATGTCATAGCCGTCATTTCCGTAATTTAACGAGCGGTTTACCCGGCTGATTGTAGCGGTCGAGGCACCGGTCTGTTCTGCAATTTCCAGATAAGTCTTGCGGTCCCGCAGCATGGATGCCACTTCGAAGCGCTGGGACAGTGACAGCAGTTCGTTGACTGTACACAGATCCTCAAAAAAACGATAGCATTCATCGCTGGATTCGAGGCAGAGTATTGCATGGAAAAGCTGGTCTACAGCATCTGTTTTTATCTTCTTATTCATAAGATATTCCTCCGAACATATTAATGATCAGTGTGCGCAGATTTCGGAAATTGACTGCTTTTGCGCGTTAAAACTTTAATACACTCATGTATGAATATATCATAGCTGCAAGGGTTTGTAAATGTTAAGTTTGATTAAAAACCAGCATTAAAAGCCGGCATCGAAAAGTAATGGAAAAGTAATGCAGCTGAGTAATCATAAAAAATGCTTGTCATGTAGTAATAAAAACTATATAATAGGGTATAGACATACCAATGAGGTGTGCGGATACCAGGAACAGAAGGGCGCGGAAAATGACGATTAATACGGATGATTTGTTGAACAGCATACTGAGCAGTCTTGACAGGATCGAATATATCAGAGCGGAAGACATACCGGATATTGATCTGTATATGGATCAGGTCACGACTTTTATGGAATCCCACCTGAGGAACTCCACGCGTAATCCTAATGAAGATAAAATTCTGACAAAGACGATGATCAATAATTATGCGAAGAATAATCTGCTTCCGCCGCCTGTGAAGAAGAAATACTCCAAGGAACATGTGCTTCTGCTCATTTTTATCTACTATTATAAAGGTATTCTGTCCATCAGTGATATTCAGGGGCTGCTTGAGCCGATTACCCATAATTTTTTCGGGAAAAACAGTGAATACGGACTGACAGAAATCTATGAGGAAGTATTCGGACTGGAACGGAAGCAGGCGGATACTTTAAAATCGGATATCGTGGACAAATTTAAGGCGGCAGAAGATACTTTTAAAGATGCGCCGGAGGAGCACAAAGAGTTTTTGCAGCTTTTCTCCCTAATCTGTATGCTAAGTTTTGATGTATACGTGAAGAAGCTGCTGATTGAGAAAATGATCGACAGCATCTCAGAGTGATTGGGTGATAGAGAATACCAGAAGAAATACGGAAAGAAATACGGAAAGAAATACGGAAAGAAATACGGAAAGAAATACGAAAAACAGATTGTAGTAGCCAAACCAACGTCGGATATGCTATGATGGTAGCGATGATTTTGTATGAACTAATGCAGAAGATTATCTGCCGCAGAACGCGCCTGATGTGGCGGCTGGTGCAGGTGATCCGGCGGAATGGAGGCCTGGGATGGAACCGGTTCGAACAGTTGAGGATTTAGAGAAAAGAGGATTCGACGTCGAAGAAGGAATTGCGATGTGTGCCGGGGATGAAGAGATTTACCTGGAAGTGCTGGATGCGGCTCTGGAAGAAGGCAGAGAGAAACTGCCGCTGATCCGTGAATGCTGCGAGCAGAAAGATTATGAACGGTATTGTATTGAGATGCACGGCTTGAAGAATGCCATGAAATCTATCGGGGCCAATCAGTTGTCGGAGGCTGCCCGAGAGCAGGAGTTTGCGGTCAAAGAGAACAATCTTCAGCTTGTGGATGAGAAACTGGATGATATCCTTGAGCAGTACCGGAGCATTATAGATACATTGGAAGAGTTGATGGCTCATGTGAGCAGAGAATGAGAGCGAATAAGAAGTGAGAGTGAGGGTATCCCGGAGATAACAGATCCTGAGATACCCTCATATTTTGCTTTTTTGTTCTGTAACAGGCACGACAGACAGACTACTGTGCGGCCTTTTTTGCATAGGAAGTGTCTACCAGGTCGGCGTAGGGTACGCGTTCGTCCAGTTCGCCGGCTTCTTCAAGAATGTTCTGCAGAAGGTTGAAACTGTCTTCTTCGAAAATGAGGTCGCTCTTCCATGTGTCCTGCGAAGCATAACGGTCAACGATCGTAGTGATGGTGTCCAGATCCGTCTCTTCAAACTGCGGTGCGATGACCTTGGCGATCTCGGCGGAAGAGTGGGTCTGCACATAATCCATGCCCTTTTGCAGTGCATTGGTAAAGGACTGTATAATCTCAGGATTGGATGCAATATAACTCTTCTTTGCGGAAAAAGCAGTATAAGGCACATAACCGGAATCTTCTCCGAGGGAGGCCACCACGTAGCCGTCGCCTTTGCTCTCCAGAGATGTGGCATGAGGCTCGAATTCGACAGTGAACTGTGCCTGCCCGCCAGAGAAAGCGGCTGCGGTGGAACCGAAGTCTATGCTCTGATCAATGGCGAGATCGTTTGCGGGATCGATGCCGTTCTTTTTCAGAATATATTCAAAGACCATCTCCGGCATACCGCCGGCTCTGCCGCCCAGTACATCTTTACCCACCAGCATATCCCAGCTGAAATTGTCAATGGGCTCTCTGGAAACCAGGAAATTGCCGGCGCGCTGGGTCAGCTGTGCAAAGTTGACGGCGTAGTCGGAGGCGCCTTCCTTGTAAGTATAGATTGTGCTTTCACTGCCCATGAAACCGATGTCGGCTTCTCCTGTCAACAGAGCGGTCATGGTTTTGTCAGCGCCGAAGCCGGTGACCAGTGTCAGGTCAATGCCTTCCTCAGCGAAGTATCCTTCTTCTATGGCGACATACATAGGTGCATAGAAAATGGAATGAGCAACCTCATTCAACACTACGGGAGTCTTTTTGGAGGCAGATGTACTGCCGCCGTCATCGCCTGCCTGTTTGCCGCAGCCGCAGAGGGCGGCGGTGAGGGTGATCGTAACAAGAAACAGACTCAATATTCTTTTCATCATTCTTTACAAATCCTGTAAGCGCATTTATTATAGGGTATGCGGAAAATGGAAGATGGTTACAGGGGACGGTTATTCAGCTTTTTTCGGTCACATCATATCGAGGTGACACCATGGAAGCATACGATAAAGCCGGGTGCACATGGTTGCCAGCCAGCCGCAGAAATGCAATAATAGAAGTGTCAAATCAATATCAAAAAAGCTATGGAATGCTGTATTTAAGCGCTCCATAGCCTGTGTATACAGCGGATAACGGGAATCGAACCCGCCTCTCCAGCTTGGGAAGCTGGCGTTCTACCGATGAACTATATCCGCATGAAATCAGTATAACAGTAAATGATGAAAAAGAAAAGAAAAAAGTGAAAAAATTCCTCAGAAAATCTTTATTTAAAAGTAAAACAGGGACAAAACCGGAACCAGAAGAAGGAAATTCAAATAAAAACCAGAGTAGAAACAGAATAACAAATACAAAAGTGTGGACAGAAAAATGATGTGGATGATGTTGGTTTTATTATATGGCGTATTGAAGGGCGTCAGAGAGATTGTGAAGAAAAAAGCATTGGAGAAAAACTCTACCATAGAGGTATTGTTTGTCTATACTTTACTTTCTTTCCTGATTGTTTTGCCGGAGATGAAGGAAGCTATGGGAATGGAACCGCGTTATTATTTCTATATCGGATTGAAATCTTTCGTTATTTTTCTGGCATGGATGTTCAGTTTTAAGGCTATCAAAAGAATGCCGATCAGCCTTTACGGAGTGCTGGATCTGTCCAGGGTGTTGTTTGCCACGCTTCTGGGAGTGTTTGTGCTGCAGGAAGTGCTGGGTGTCCGCCAGCTGGCGGGTTTGTGTTTTGTCTCGGCGGGACTGCTTCTGCTTAAGTACAGGCCGAAACGTCTGCGGGATGGCACGACGGCAGAGCAGCCTGTGGAGAAAGGATACGTAGTGATGGCCTTTGCCTCCTGTATGCTCAATGCGGTTTCGGGGCTGCTGGACAAGCTGCTGATGAAAGAAATAAGCAGCATCCAGCTTCAGTTCTGGTACATGCTTTTTCTGGTGTTGATGTATCTTCTGTTTATTCTTATGAGCAGAACACCGGTGAAGATCGGCAGCGCAGTTCGGAACAAATGGATCTGGCTTTTGAGTCTGTTGTTTGTCATTGCCGACCGGGCGCTCTTCATAGCCAATGGTATGCCCGGAAGCCGGATTACGGTGATGACACTTTTGAAACAGGCCGGATGTGTGGTAACGATCCTGGCCGGGCGGTTTCTGTTCAAGGAAAAGAATATTACCCATAAGATGGTCTGCGCCCTGATTATCATAGCCGGCATTGTGGCAGCGGCCTGCTGAGATTTTCAGAATCCGTTGATACCTGATTCTGTGCTTTCTGTGAAAAAACTTGTAGGAGGATTGAAAGTTATGGTATACTGAACAAAAGTTTATGCAACAGGGGGTAACATATGAGAACAGACTTGAATGACAGAGTGATCAATGAAGGCCGGGCTACCAATATTATGGCACTTGCCTGCCATATTGTTCTGGCGGTGATTCTTGAACTTGCATACCTGCTGGAAGTGACGAAGGGGGCCAGAAGCATTTCGTATTATATTGTTTTTTCTCTGCTTGCGCTAGGGCCGGTGGTTATTGAGTGGATCGTATTTAAGCGGCAGGAAGACAATCCGAGACTGAAATACTTCATCGGTGTATGTTATTCGATATTTTACATATTTGTTGTGTTTACGACGGTAAGCGTAATTGCTTTTACATTTATCATTCCGATCTATATGGTATTGATATTATATTCTGATATTAAGCTGTGCATTGGCGTATCCGGAACCGGATTTCTTGTCAATGTGATTTTCCTGGTCTATCAGGCTATGAACGGTAATCTGAATAAAGCAGATATGGCTACTTATGAGATCCGCGTTATGCTGCTTTTAATCATGGCGATTTTTATCTGCCTTGCATCGAAGACTTTAGAGCTGGTGAACCAGTCAAAATTAAGGGAACTGGATAAGGAGAAAGAGAATGTATCCCATTTGCTGAACAATGTGATGGCAATCTCCGGGCAGATGTCTGAGGGAATCGTTGAAGTGACAGATCATATGAAAAATCTGGGCAGTGCGGTATCCGAGACCAGGGATGCCATGCAGGAAGTTTCAGCAGGTACGGATGAGACAGCGGAATCCATTCAGAACCAGCTTGGAAAAACGGAGGAGATTCAGAATCATATCGGACAGATGACGAAGCTGGTTGAGAACATCGCTGGCAGTATGGGCCAGGCAAAAGCCAATGTCAGCAGCGGTAAGGACAATATAGATATATTGATGGCACAGATGAAGACCTCCGAAAGAGTTGGCAAGGAGGCGGTGGAAGACATGAAGGCGCTGGAAGAATATACTGCCAACATGCAGACGATCATCGATCTGATTACCAGCGTGGCCAGCCAGACCAGCCTTCTTGCGCTCAACGCGAGTATTGAGGCAGCCCGTGCAGGAGAGGCGGGCCGGGGTTTTGAGGTGGTGGCAACGGAGATTTCCGTACTGGCCAACCAGACACAGCAGGCCACTGTCAATATTACCGAGGTGATACAGAATGTATCGTCAAAGCTGAATATCGCGGTAGGAGCGGTGGGGCAGCTGATGGACAGCAGCAGAAAACAGGGTGAATCGGCAATGCAGGCGGCGGCAAGCTTTGAGAAGATTGCAGACAGTACCAGCCAGGTGGATGAACAAAGAAACATGTTGGAGGATGCAGTGGCGCAGCTTGCGGAGGCAAATGGCGGTATTGTGGAGAGCATCCAGACGATTTCTGCAATTATGGAAGAGGTATCGGCACACTCTCATGAGACATACAGTGTAAGTGAGAAAAACACGGATATCGTGCAAAAGGTCGGAACGCTGGTGGAAGAACTGAACGAACAGGCACAGCAGCTCCATGCAGAGGTGTAGGCAGAAGGAATGATAACGTGTTTCGACTGTGATGTCCGCGTGAAGGCAGAAGGCTTCAGTGCAGTATAGACCGAAAAATGATGCTGATGCACTGATTTTTCAACTATAAAAAACCGTGTTTATCGGTGAAACAGATGAAAATATGGTCTAACCGGCCGGCGGATATTATAGCAGTAACAGATAAAACAGAACTATGAAACAGATTTTTTAAAGAAAGAAGGGGAAAAAGAACATGGGAATTATGACAAGATTTAAGGACATTATGGCGGCTAATGTGAACGCACTTTTGGATAAGGCAGAAGATCCGGAGAAGATGATTGATCAGTATCTGCGAAATCTGGAATCCGATTTTGCGAAAGTAAAAGCGGAGACGGCTTCGATCATGGCGGAGGAGAAGAGTGCTAAGAGGAAATTAAGCGAGTGCGACGAGGAGATCGCCAGAATGGGCGAATATGCGAAGAAAGCAGTAGCCGCAGGTAATGACAGTGATGCCCGCCAGTTCCTTACAAAGAAAAATGAACTGACCCAGAAGCGGGAAGTGCTTGCAAAGAGTTATGAACTGGCACAGGCCAATGCCGAGAAGATGCGTCAGATGCACGATAAGCTTGAGGGCGACATTTCTGAGATGAAGAGCAAACGTGATATGCTCAAGGCGAAAGCGAAGGTGGCACAGACCCAGCGGAAGATTAACGAGATGGGTGCCGGATTGGAGAGTGCCGGTAACAATGCGGCGGCTTTTGACAGAATGGAAGAAAAAGTCAATAAGATGCTGGATGAAGCAGATGCCATCGGTGAGTTGAACAAATCTGCTTCCGGTAATGATATTGATGATCTGGCAAGCAAATATGATACGGCAGATACAGGATCCGATGTAGATGACGAACTGGCGGCACTTAAGGCGGAGATGGGGCTGTAAGTTGAAAGTTCAGAGGTATATATAGTAAACGACATAACAAATTTTTGCTTCCGGTTTCTGCCAGAGCCATGTACGGGAGCTTTTGCGGAACCGAAAACGAAAATTTTAATATCGTTAGCTATAGAATGTTTAATGATAGAAGGCAATAAAGATTAAATTTTTGGAAAGTATAGAGAGGAAGACAATGGGGCTTTTTAAAAATCAGTTTTCTAATTTGGTAGAGTGGAATGAGAACAGTGACGGTGTACTGTTCTACAAATGGCAGAATCAGGAGATTAAGAAGGGATCCCGGCTGGTGATTCGTCCGGGGCAGGATGCGATTTTTCTGTACAACGGCAGAGTGGAAGGTATTTTTGAGGATGACGGCGATTACGACATTGAGTCGGATATCATACCTTTTCTGACCACATTAAAAAGCTTTAAGTTTGGATTTAACACACCGCTCCGTGCGGAAGTACTGTTTATCAATACGAAGGAGCTTCTCGTAAAGTGGGGCACCAAAAATGCCATCAATCTGCAGGCACCGGGGCTTCCGGGGGGGATGCCGGTTCGCGCGTTCGGTACTTTTAACTGCCGGATCGTGGAGCACGATGTGGTGATCGAGAAACTGGCGGGGATCCGTCAGAGATATACGGTAGAGGATGTAAAGGGACGAATCATTTCCAGCCTGGATCAGTTGTTGATGAGCTGGATCAGCAAAGAGGGCAGGGACATGTTCAACCTGCAGGCTGATGCCAGAAATATTGCGAAGGGTATTGAGTCTGATCTGGATATGGATATGCGCAAGCTGGGGATCGGAATTTCCGATTTCAAGATCGAGAGCTTTTCCTATCCGGAAGAGATTAAGAAGATGCAGGAGAAAGCAGCTGCACAGTCCATGGTGGGCGATATGAATAAGTATGCGCAGATGTCGGCGGCTGACGGGATGGCGAAGGGCAGCCGCGGCGGCAGCGGTCTCGCCTCCGATATGGTTGGCCTGCAGATGGGCATGGCCATGGGACAGCAGATGGTCAATCAGATGAACATGGGTGGCGGCGGAAACGATCAGATGAATCAGGGCGGCAGTATGCAGTCCGGCGGCACGGGACCGAAATTCTGCCCTAACTGCGGGACACCCGCTACAGGATCCAAGTTCTGCGGCAACTGCGGGAATCAGTTACTTAAGTAATATGAAGGAAAACACTAAGCTCGAATGATATACAGGGAATAAAAATGAAAATGCCAATGGAATGAGAGTTTCTCATAGTTGGCATTTTTGTTGGCTGTTACGCGGTTGTCTGGCAGTGGGGAGTCGGAAGCGGATATGCCTTGATCGCATGTCATCGCAAATTTGATATTTGCGTCGCCTCGTCGCGTAAACGCTCCGGAATGGAGATTAGTATGCCGGAATAGGAAAGGAATGGAAAAAATGAGTATATACGATACCTTAAATGACAGACAGAAGCAGGCGGTCATGCAGACCGAAGGGCCGGTGCTTATTCTGGCGGGAGCCGGATCGGGGAAGACACGTGTGCTTACTCACAGGGTTGCATACCTGATCGATCAGGAAGGTGTAAATCCTTATCAGATCATGGCAATCACCTTTACCAATAAGGCGGCGGGGGAGATGCGTGAGCGTGTGGATCAGATCGTTGGCTTCGGCTCGGAACAGATCTGGGTGTCAACCTTCCATTCCACCTGTGTCAGAATTTTGCGCAGATATATTGACAGAATCGGTTATGATAATAATTTTACGATTTATGATACAGATGACCAGAAAGGCATTATGAAGGAAGTCTGTAAGAAACTGCAGATTGATACGAAGATGCTGAAAGAGAGAGCCATTATGAGTGCCATTTCTTCTGCAAAGGATGAACTGATTGATCCGCTGCAGTATGAGATGCAGAACGGGTATGATTATAACGGAAGCAGGATTGCGAAAGCGTACAAAGAGTATCAGGCTGTCTTACATAAAAACAATGCGTTGGATTTTGACGATCTGATTATGAAGACCGTGGAGCTTTTTAAGGCAGATCCGCAGGTGCTGAATAACTATCAGGACCGTTTCCGCTATATTATGGTAGACGAGTATCAGGATACAAACACGGCACAGTTCGAGCTGATCCGGCTTCTGGCAGATAAATACCGGAATCTGTGTGTAGTGGGCGATGATGATCAGTCCATTTATAAATTCCGCGGTGCCAACATTCGTAATATTCTTGATTTTGAAAAGGTTTATCCCGAAGCGTGTGTGATCAAGCTGGAACAGAACTATCGTTCCACGCAGATCGTGCTGGATGCAGCAAATGCTGTGATCAAAAATAATCAGGGACGTAAGGATAAGGCATTGTGGACGGAGAAAAAGGAGGGCAGCCGTATTCATCTCAGACAGTTTGATACTGCCTATGAGGAAGCGGAGTATATCGCGGGCGACGTGGCAAAGAAGAACCGCGAGGGGATTGCAGAGTACGGCGGCTGTGCGGTACTGTACCGTACCAATGCCCAGGCCCGTCTGCTGGAAGAAAAGTTTATTATGGAAGGAATTCCCTATGATGTCATCGGCGGTACAAACTTTTATGCAAGGCGGGAGATCAAGGATATTCTGGCCTATCTTAAGACCATTGACAACGGCCGGGATGATGTGGCTGTAAAGCGTATCATTAATGTTCCCAGACGGGGTATCGGAACGACGACCATTGTGCGGGTGCAGGAGTATGCGGACAGCAGACAGATCAGCTTTTATGATGCACTGCGGGAGGCGGATCAGATTATGACCATTGGCAGAAGTGCTTCCAAGTTAAAGCCTTTTGTCACCATGATTCAGACTTTTCGCAGCAAGCTGGAATTTTACAGTCTGGAGGAGCTGGTGCGTGATATTCTGGAAACGACCGGTTATGTGAAAGAATTGGAAGAATCGGAGGAAGAAGACGCGGCAGACCGTATTGAAAATATTGACGAGTTGATCAGTAAAGTGGTTGCATATGAAGAAACCCATGACGAGCCGTCCTTGAGCGAATTTCTGGAAGAGGTTGCACTGGTGGCGGATATCGACCGGGTTGGAGAGAGCGATAACAGAGTGCTGTTGATGACACTGCATTCCGCCAAGGGACTGGAATTTCCGCATGTTTATCTGGCAGGACTGGAAGATGGCATTTTTCCCAGTTATATGACGATCATGTCCGATGATCCTGCGGAGATTGAAGAAGAACGGCGGCTGGCCTATGTGGGAATTACCCGGGCAAAAGATGATCTTACCATTACATATGCAAAGCAGCGGATGATCAGAGGAGAGACACAGTATAATCCGGTGAGCCGTTTTGTGTGGGAGATTCCGCCTCTGTTGATGGACAATAAACCGCCGGCATCTAAGCGGACAGACGTTCAGGAATACGATGAGGATTCCAGGGAAAAGGGATTTTTCCGGGCAAAGCCCTTTGGCGGCGGATCCTATTCCGGTCAACAGAGCAGATCTTACGGGGATGCCGGATCCTATACCGGGCAGCAGAATGGGTCTTTCAGGCGCGATGCATCTTCTTTCAGACGGGTAGACGGGGAGACAGAAAGGGCGGAAATTTCCCGGACGGAAAACAATGTTCAGGATGCGCCATTCAGGAGAATATCCGACACCGCGTTTGATAAACCGGTTCGCCGGGAGGGAGACAGAACGGCACAACAGTCTTCCGCTCCGGCATTCGGGAAAACATTTCAGCCAACGGTACAGGCGAAGCCTAAGGCTGTTGTGCGGCCAAAACGCACCGCTGTGGAAAACCAGCCCTATATCACGAGAGCCACACAGGGCGTGGGAGCGGTGACTCTGGAACCGGCGGGGAATACAAATCTGGAATACGGTACAGGAGACAGGGTGCGGCATATGCGTTACGGTGAAGGTACCGTGATGAAAATAGAAGCCGGTCCCAGAGACTCTCAGGTGACGGTGGTGTTTGATGAAGTAGGACAGAAGATTATGTATGCGGGGTTTGCGAAGCTGAAAAAAGTCTGATGAACCAAAGAAGAAAATGGACAGTGCCGGCAGGAAGAAGCCCAAGCGGCTGAAGGAAGCCTTTTGAAAGGGAAAGAAAAATGCCTTTGACTTCAGTGATGAAATTGCAATTACACAATCAGATCGAAAGGGTGCTTCATGTGAAGGGGAATTATCAGGGCGGCATCCTGGAGATGGCTGTGGTGATTGATTGTTCCTATGAAAAAGAGGAGTTGAAGCAGCTCTGTGCGGATATCATTACCCTATGCAAGAAACAGAGTGAGATTTTTCGTAACATACGGCTGAACATGGTTTTGTGGGGCAGTGACGGAATCACCTCGGAAACGGCAGCTTCTGCTTATGTGCAGACGGGGACTTATTTTGACGGTTATGAAGAGCAGAAAGATGTCTCGTGTATGCAAGCTGAGGAAATCATGGAATATCTCAAAAAATTTCATGCCAGAAGCAAGCTGATTCTCCTGTTGACACCGGATTCAGCCAGGCTTGCCAAGATTACCGATCCGGACAGGATGGGGCAGGCAATGAGTCCTTTTTTAAAACATAAGCTGATCATCGTTTATCCTGAAAAGATCGAGGCGGGAGCCGGACTTTACAGAAGTATCCTGTCTTGAGCAGGTAACGGGACAGGAGAGATAAAATGTGATTCGTTGCGAATCTTTAATGCTTTTTGAAATATTTCGGGCTTATGTTTTTTTTAAATCTTTTTATAAAAATATTATAGTAAAACGAATCGGAAAGTGGTATATTATAAATAAAAATGCTTCAGATTTTCGGATAAGGGAAAAGAAAGAGAGGGTCATGCTATGAGCAAGAAAGAGATTATAAATAAATTGGACGATATACTGGAGAATGCCGGTATGAACGAGATCCTGCACAGGAAGAAAGTGGAAGAGAAGAAGAGCAATACGCTGCTTTGGGTGTTTGCGGTGATCGGGGCTGTGGTTGCTGTGGCGGCTATCGCATATGCTGTGTACCGTTATCTGACACCGGATTATCTGGATGACTTCGAGGACGATTTTGACGATGATTTTGATGACGACTTCTTCGAGGATGAAGATGATGACGACATCGCTGATTTTGCAGAGGATGAGTGAGACAGTCTTGTGCTGCATCAGGTGCGTGATCCATATGTTCAGTGTGCCATCACAGACGGCTGTTTAGTCTGAATGATTTTTATGCAATATATGTTATGTAAACTACAAGCGGGATGTACGCAATGCATCCCGCTTTTTCTGGAATATGAAAGACGAATCAGTACGGGGCAGGTGTTACGGGCAATATTTTGTCATGAGGCAGTGACAGACATAGCCTGACCGGCTGTGCGGCCTGTATGTACATTGCCCGTGAAATAAAAAGAAAGAGCGGATAGAGAACAGAATGAAAAAAGGTCAGATTATTGAAGGAATCGTGAAGAGGGTTGATTTTCCGAATAAAGGAATCGTGGAAACGGAGGATGGTGTCTGCGTTGTTAAAAATGCGCTGCCGGGACAGAAAGTACAGTGTGCGGTTAACAAAGTGCGCAAGGGTAAGGCAGAGGGCAGACTGCTGGCTGTGCTTGCTCCTTCTGAATCGGAGTGCGGCAGTCCATGTCCCCATTTTGGAATCTGCGGGGGATGTACTTATCTCTCTCTGCCCTATGAAGAGCAGTTGAAAATTAAAGAAATGCAGGTAAAAAAACTGTTGGACGGTGTGCTTGACCGCCAGGGTGCATGGCAGTTTGAGGGGATCAAAGCCAGCCCGGAATGCTTCGGATACCGCAATAAGATGGAGTTTTCCTTTGGAGATGAGGTTAAAGACGGCCCGCTTGCGCTGGGGATGCACCGAAGAGGCAGCTTTTATGACATTGTGTCTGTGATGGACTGCCGGATTGTGGATGAAGATTACAGAAGTATTCTGCGGTGCGTGAGGGATTATTTTGCGGGACTTCAGGAACAGGGTGTGGATATTCGTTTTTATCACCGGCTGAGGCACATCGGTTATCTGCGCCATCTGCTTGTGAGAAAAGCGTCCCGAACGGGAGAAATCCTGATTGCTCTTGTGACTACGACTCAGGAACCCGGCGGGATGAAATGTGACGAAGCGGGGCAGGATATACCAAAAACTGATATGCCGGAACAGGAGATACTGGATGGCTTGAAAGATGTACTGCTGTCGCTGCCTCTTGGGGGTAAGATTGTGGGGATTCTGCATACCCGAAACGATGCGGTGGCTGATGTGGTGCAGAGTGATGAGACAAGGATACTCTACGGACAGGACTTTTTCTATGAGGAACTGCTGGGCCTTAAATTTAAAATCTCGCAATTTTCTTTTTTCCAGACAAACAGCCGTGGTGCAGAGGTGCTGTATGAGACCGCAAGGGAGTATATTGCCGGGTTTGTGAGGTCGAATGGGAAGATAGTTTATGACCTCTACAGCGGCACGGGAACAATTGCCCAGTTAATGGCACCGGTGGCAAAGAAGGTGATCGGTGTGGAGATCGTGGAGGAGGCAGTAGAAGCCGCGCGGAAAAATGCAGAACTAAATGGTTTACATAACTGTGAATTTATTGCCGGGGATGTTTTAAAAGTGCTGGATGGAATTGAGGAAAAGCCGGATATCATTATTCTGGATCCGCCCAGGGACGGCATACATCCGAAGGCTTTGGACAAGATCATCCGGTATGGCGTGGAACATATTCTGTATATTTCCTGCAAACCCACGAGCCTGGCAAGAGATCTGGAGGTGTTTCAGGAGAGAGGATATGAGGTGGAACGGGCAGTGGCGGTGGATCAGTTTCCTTGGACGGCGAATGTGGAAACGTGCGTCCTCTTGTCGCGTAAAAAATCAAGTAGCAAATCCACTAAGATTGAGATAGAAATTGATCTAAATGAAGCAGATAGGCGGGAATGCATTGGCACAGCAACCTATCAGGAAATTAAGGACTATATATGGGAGCATTATCAAGCGAAAGTGTCGCATCTGTACATAGCGCAAATCAAGAAGAAATGTGGCTTAGATGTAGGCGAGAACTTCAATAAACCCAAAACAGAGGGAAACAAAGTTCCCACCTGTCCACCAGAGAAAGAGAGGATGATTAGAGAAGCACTGGAATATTTTGGAATGATAAATAAAGAGTAAACAGTAAACTCCCTGAATGGTTAGGTTCAGGGAGTAAGTTTTTATATAAATTCATATCCAAGCATCACATTGATCAGATTGTAGTCAATTCCTGCATCTATGTATCTGCACACATCATAATCATAAATATCTGTATTTGGAAACAGTTTAAACGGACTTTTTATGGTATATCCATTGAAATTCAGGAACTTCTCTATTTCGTTGGAGGTTGGCAAGCCTAAAAAGAATGCCATCTGCAAATAAAAGTGTCGTTCCTTTACAAATTTCTTATTGATTGCTTTCTTGTAATCAAACCATGAACTGCCTGTGAGTCCTTTTGCTGTCAAGTATGAGGTAAATGTAACTCTTCTGCTATCTTTGATGATGAAGAAATCCCTAAAATTTACAGTGCTGTCATTTTGAAGTGTGGTAAATATATTGTCTGTAATCCCTCTCAGCATATCAAAACGTTCTTTATTGGTTTTCTTTTGTCTTAAGGTTTTATTTAGAGCTTCTGTGTCGTAACCCACAAGATCATAATTGATATAGTAATAGAATTTTTCCCTCGCTTTGACAAGTGCTACGACTGCATTTGTGAAGCTGTTTTGCAATACATCTACTTTATGGGTAGAACTGTGTATCTGTGTTACATTAGCAGTATCATACAAGGCTGTGAGTTTCTTATATTTTTCAGTGTAATCTTCAATAAGTTCAATTCTCTTTTTGATTGTGTTTATGTATATTTTTCTCTTATTGTTTGAAGCATTCAGGGCATCATACTCATTATCAAAACCATAGTCAGCAAGGAATTCATCAAGGCTCATATTGTAGATAACAAGGTCGTTGATAAGAGGCTTGTATTTGCCCCAGATTTCATCTTTTAGGTCTTCACATAGAAAATTATACCCTGCAACAGAAAACGGCATATTTGCCAATCTAAAGGCTCTCAGGACATCATAAAAGCATTCTTCTTTGTCGAGTCCTATCTTAAATACAGAATTGACAAGCGAATCCAGTGCAGCATAGTTTTCGGTGTATATGTAGTTGGCAGCATCTATATTAATATCTTGAAGTTCCTGTAAAATTTCCTGTTTTGTCATACAAACCTCTTTATTGTAAGGGAATTTCCCTATGAATTATCTCCTCAAAGAAGAAAACGACAGTAATAATATATCATAAGTCAGGAATGTTGGCATTAAAAATATTTTCAAACTGAATACCCGTAATGATTAGAAGAGAATATTTTTATCTAAAATTGCAGAAACGAAAGGGGTGATTTAATGCACATTAAGAAATTTTATCCGAAAGATGAAAGATTCTTCAAAGTACTTGCAACTGCAGGAAATATCAGAAGCATAGATGCGCATAAGATTGATATTTCTGATACAAGGCTTAAAAATATGATGAAAGACAATCTGATAAAGGAAGTCAGCTATGTGAATCCAAAACACAAAGAAGTGGAAAGCTGTAAAAGCTACTGTTTTACCGATAGGGGTAAAAAGTTCATAAATCAGAAGTATGGAATAGACAGAACTCAATCGCCTGCTGCGATTAAACATAACTGCAAGGTGGCTGAAACAATTTGCTCTCTTCAAAAGAGAGAAATTGATACCATCAAGCCTGAATGGGAAGTAAGGGATCAAATGAAAGAAATGATTGAGAACTTCAGAGATCAGGGAGAAATAGACAGATATGATGAATATATGGAGATGCTGAGGGAGCAGCAGTTATCCGCAATAGATTTTACCTATGTAAATATGCAAGGAATAGAATGCGGGATTGAAGTGACGACAAACAGTTATTCAGACGGTGATATAGCAGGAAAAGAACTCTGTTCAGAAATTATTAATGTGCCTGTGAGCTATGTCAGTGCATAAAAAATACTCCCATCATAAGATGGGAGTTTCCAATGAGTCGCCAAACTCATTATAACTGATAAATAAATCCGAATGACCGCCAAGCCATTCATAACTGTACCTTTGTTTAAAACAAGTGTACCACTTTAATATATGCAATGTCAACTGTTTTATGCCCTGTCCTTCAGTTGTTTTTTCAAGTAGTCAATTTTGCCACTTAAAGAACTGATAATATTGTCTTTTTTCTTTACCATATAGGATAAGCCTAAAATATTCAGCAATTTTGTATCCAATTCTGACATTTCTGCAGACAGTTTACATATTTTTGCGGAAATAATGCGTTCTTTACCGATGGTCTTAATCTGCCCTAAGTCAATTGTTCCCGAAAGGGTTGCAGGCTTTCCGTTAGGATCAGTGTAAGGATAAGTACCAGTAATAGGAATTTGGATGTCAGGTATTGTTGCAGGACTTGTGGATATAATGGCACAAGTGAATACTGGAGAAGAAATATTATATGAATTGGACTGTATGACAACGACAGGGCGTATTTTGTTTTCTTCGCTCCCAACATTCTCTCCCAAATCAACAAAAAATACTTCGCCTCTTTTGACAGTCCAACTTCGTTGATGCCGTTTTCCGACACAAAAATATAGTTTTTTGGAATTCCAAGAATTAATCCGCTGTGCTTTGCCTAATAATTGTTTTTCTTCGTTTGTCAAATTACACCTCCGTTTTTACGCATTATAGCATATGAGGAAGAATTTGTCACTTCTTGATTTTTTGTGGATGAAAGCTGGCATATTCAATTAAACACAAAAATCCCTTATTTTTCGGGGGGGGGGGTACCGCATATTTGATTATGGCAAATTTATATTGCAAAAATTATTGCTCGTTTTTTGCAGTATAGTAGGAAGAAAACAAGAATGAAAAAGAGAATTTTATCTGTTTTGATCAGTGGTGTTTTACTGTTTGGAACAGTTTTTGCAAATGCTGTTTCGATAGATGAAAATAGCAACCCTGAGGCAACAACTAGAATTACTGAAATTCTAGCAACAGAAATGATTCCTCATATACATACAGGAAATTCAACTAGTGGTGGTGGATGTTATACTGTTCCCGTTTATCATGTACATAATAATACTTGTTATAAAAAATGTCCAGGAGGAACAGATCAATGGTTATATGATTCTGGTCCTGATGATAACCTTCATTGGAATGATTGCGGATGGTGTAATATTTGTGGGGGTTTTCTTCACAGAAATTCAGAAAATATTTCATGGGTTAGCTGTAACGCTAAAACACTTATATGTGGAAAATCTACATCCACAGTTGAATCTTGGAAATTGAACTGTACAAAAGAAGATTGTTTCTATTTAATTCTTAAAAAGAACATTGATTCCAATGGATATGTTATTTCACCCGAAATTTCTAATTTAAATGAAAACACAGAAATTAAAAGTATCATATGGAATACAGGTGACATAGATGATTGCAATGTAAAAAATAATGGGAATTATATTTTAACTATTACTTATTCAGAGTCAGGAGTTGAAAGAACATATCAAAAGGAACTGGATATCACAGATGCTTATGTAGACTATACGGTTAATCATTATCAGATGAATTTAGATGGAACTTCTTATACCTTAATTGAAAGCGAAACAAACAACACTTTAATTGGAGATACTGTCAATCCTGAAACCAAAACTTATATTGGATTTACATCACCAGAAGTACAGGAAAAACAAATAACAGCAGGAACCAATACCATTAATTATTATTACACAAGAAACAAATATCCTGTTACTTATATAGATCAAACTTCAGATGGCAAAGAACTGGGGAAAAATACAATTCAAGTACTTTATGATTCAGAGGTAAAAGGTTCAGATATTGGTAGTTCTGTTAATGATAATACTTATCATAATCAATATAGATATATTTATGATACTTCTGCTACCGTAACAATAGAAGGAGCAACCGTATATAGAATCTTTGAATTTTGCTTTACAGAGAAAGAATCACATATTACTTGGAATGATAACAATAATGAAGATGGTTTAAGACCTGAAAAATATACACTTAAACTAAAGCAGAATGGAATTGTTGTTGATGAAAAAGAGTTTTCACCTGATATAACAGATTATGTTTTCGAGAATTTATCTAAATATGATGAAGATGGAAATTCATATCAATATGAATTGCAGATAGGTATAAAATCGGGGTTGGAGAAAATGGAAATTTGATTTTTGAATATTATCAACCTGCAAATTTCAGTGTAATAATTCCAAAATCAATAACACTTGACGGAAATACAGGTAATGCAGACTATACTGTTTCAGTAAATGGAACATTTTATTACAATGATACATTGACAGTGCTTCCTGAAAGCAGCTTCACTCTTACCGATAGAAACAAAATTTCTTCTATGAAAGCAGATGTATTACAAACCAAAACAGATTTCACTAAAGAAGATGGAGTAGCAAGTGGAACAATTGTAAATGGCAATATTCAAGTGAACAGAAGATATTTTTCTGGTTTATGGAATGGTGCTTTTAATTTTGACATTAGATTTAAAATGCAGAACTAATATTTATCTTTATAAAATTTCATTACAGGCAATCTGTCACAATGGCAGGTTGCTATTATTTTGCACGATAACATCCTACCGAGTACCCAAGAATTATAAAAAAGTTGGATTCTTCTATAATCAGAGTACCTTAAAATTAAGGAAAATTTTTAAATATCCCAAAACGGGTGAAGGAGGTTAAATATATGCCGAATGTAAATAGTGGCATCGTTAGACCATCAGTAAAGCAGGAGATTTTTGACAGTAACAGAGATTTATTTGACATTGTATATTATTTAGGAACAGGTTTTTTGTTATCAGATCATATATATATTTATGGAAAAGCAATTTATGATTTGAGCGAGAAAGCAATTACAAGAAAGCTAATCAATATGTGTGGTAAGGGGCTTCTTTTGGAGAAAGAAGCAACCACAACTGGAACTAAAATCTATGTCCTATCTAAATATGTAAAATCAAAATATGAATCGAAGCCAAGTCAAGATGTATCATCTGTGAGAATCACTGAAAGGAAGTTATGGAAGAATTTTTATATGAATGAGTATATCATCCAAAGGATTGTAAAATATCTGCTGACAAAGGAGAAAGAAATCAGCATACAGAAGATTCTTGATTTGTTGGGGGTAAATTTTATTACAATTCAGACAACACAGAACAGGCAGGATGTATTTAATTTGTATGAAAAGTTCTATGAGAGGTTTGAACGTAAAACCAGCGAGAGTTTTATGCAGGATTTCAATGCACTGGCAGCGGATTTGTATCTGTTTGATAAGAACTTTTTGAAAGCAGAGCTTGATGTTGATTATAGCGAACAGCTCAGACAGAGGAAAATCAGACAGTTGGATAAGGGTGCTTATAAAAGTGAAGAAGACAGAAATAAGTATTTCTATAATCTGTATCAATTTGTAATGCAGGGATTCTTCTTTAACGGAATAAGTGAGGATGTTATTCAAATAGGATTATTTGAGATAGGAAAACTTACTTTTGATAAGATTTATAAGCAATCCTGTTACATATTATTGATGTTGGAGCGATACTTAGGATTTATGCCAAAACTTTCATTAACAGTCTATTACAGTGATATTGATGCAGTCTCAGAGATTGAACTGGAAGCAAAAAGAAAAAGTTATAATTTCAAAGTAAGCGCCAAATAATAATGCGGTCAGATATAAAATTACCCCCAGCCCTTTGCGAGTTGGAGTAATTCACTATAATT
>ERZ808035.327-NODE-327-length-48836-cov-5.477143_pt1 | contig 48836 bp, 43 predicted proteins | sample MGYA00380189_ERZ808035 | MGnify/ENA primary metagenome ERZ808035 (study PRJEB31490, sample SAMN06133407) | mouse gut metagenome | isolation source: M5_1 | host: mice | place: China: Chengdu | collected 2015-05 ... | reverse complement strand
ATCCCGTCCAGTCCTTTCTCCCGCAGCCTTCCTTCCACCTACCGGCTCTTTCCTCCCCCATTCCCTTCTCCGGCTCCGTCTGCTCTGTTGCTATAGTAGTTTTAAATATTGATTTTTGTATAGAGGATCACGTTTCGGGGTGGGCGGTATTCTTGGATAGGCAATGTTTCTGGGCGGAGTGCCTTCTGGGATGCCGGGGCGGCGGGGGCGGGAGGGGGACGGCACAGGGTGGGCGTTTCCGGCTGTTACATACCATCATAATTTTACTTATGAAATGGTCAACAACTTAGGGAAAAACCGCACGGAGGCGGTTTTAGGAAGCGCAGGACAGGAGGTCCGTCGCTTCCGGCCCGTTCGGTTCTAATATATTATCCATTTCATTAGTAAAATATGATGGTATGTTTCAGCCAGAAACGCTCGCCCTGTGCCGTACCCCTCCCGTCCCCGCCGCCCCGGCATCTCAGAAGGCGCTCCGCCCAGAAACCCCATCTGCTTCCAAATACCGTCCGCCCCGGAACGTGATCTCCCTAATAACTGTATGCGCCGGATCAAAAGTATGGTATAATTCAGAAAATGAATCAGGGTATTGAATACACACATACTCTCTGGAGGTAATTGTATGATGGATTTGCTGGATCACAGCTATCAACCTACATTGGATGAAATAGGCGAATATATCGGGAATCCCGTTTTTGAAAAATTTTGTTTGGAAATCGGGGATAAATATAAAGGGAAGGAAAAAATAGAATTCAGTTCCTGTAGCTGGGAACGGGGATGGAATGTCAAATTTAAAAAGTCGGGCAAGAGCCTTTGCACGATATATCCCAGAGAATCTTATTTTACCGTGTTGGTCGTTATCGGGCAAAAGGAAAAAGAAGCGGTGGAAGCTATGCTCCCCGGCCTTTCCCCTGAATTGCAGAATATTTACCATCAAACCAAGGAAGGAAACGGCCAGAAATGGCTGATGATCGATCTGGAAGACCAGGACTCCATATATCGGGATACGCTTCGCCTGATCGAAGTGCGGGGAGGCCGGAAAAAGGAAAAAGAACATACGGAATTTACGGATTATTTTCCTGTATGGGGGCAGTTGACGCCCGCACAGCAAGATAAGATTTCAGGAAACATCGTCAGCCGCACCATGAAAAAGGGAACCGTCATCCACAACGGAAGTATGGACTGCGCCGGGCTATTGTTGGTGCAATCCGGGCAGCTCCGGGCTTATATTCTCTCGGACGAAGGGCGCGAAATCACCATTTACCGTCTGTTTGACAGAGATCTTTGTCTCTTTTCCGCTTCCTGCATGATGCGTTCCATCCAGTTTGAAATAACGATTCAGGCGGAAAAAGACAGCAATCTCTGGATCATTCCTACGGAAATTTACCAGCAGATCATGAAAGAATCGGCTCCTCTGTCGAATTATACGAACGAAATCATGGCTTCCCGGTTTTCCGAAGTGATGTGGCTGGTCGAACAGATCATGTGGAAAAGCCTGGATAAGCGGATCTCCTCCTTTTTATTGGAAGAGTCCGCTATAGAAAATTCTGACCGGTTAAAAATCACCCACGAAACGATCGCCGGCCACCTCGGCACCCACCGGGAAGTGGTGACCCGTATGCTTCATTATTTTCAGAACGAAGGTATGATAACATTGAGCCGCGGTACGGTGGAAATCATAAACAGAAAGAAGCTGGAGGCGTTCTGCAAAGAATAGCCTCCTTTGCATCCACAGGAGCCAACTGCCGCCTCACTTCAGCTCCATACCGCACATCGACGCAGCGCCTGTCATGCATCTGTCATTCATTACCGCATCGTAAAACCGGAAACCGCCGGAAAAATTATAAGCATCATAGCCATGGCCGGCTAAGATCCTGGTCGCTATGTAACTGCGCAGACCACTCTGGCAGACCACATAGACCGGTTTTTCTTTTTCCAGTTCATCCAGCCTTTCCCGCAGTTCATCCACGGGAATATTCTTGAAACCGTCGATATGTCCGCAACGGTATTCCCCCGTTGTCCGCACATCCAGCAGCGTTACGCTGCCATCGCGGGGCAATGTCTCCACATCCTCCAGATGGAATTGTTTCAGGATGCCGTTGGATATATTTTCAATCATGAATCCTGCCATATTCACCGGGTCTTTTGCGGAAGAATAAGGCGGCGCATAAGCCAGATCCAGCTCTTTCAGCTCTGTGGCCGTCATTCCCGCATGGATGGCAGCCGCCAGTACATCGATGCGCTTATCCACGCCTTCACATCCTACGATTTGAGCACCCAGCAAACGATAGGTCTCTTTTTCAAAAATCACTTTCATAGTCATAACCTTGCCGCCAGGATAATAGCCCGCATGGCTCATGGGAGAAAGAATGACCTTATCGACGGAGAGTCCCTCTTTCCGCGCATTGGTTTCGTTGATACCGGTGACTGCAGCAGTCATGCCAAAGACCTTAATTACCGAACTGCCTTGGGAGCCGGTATACCGACTATCGCCGCCGCATATATTATCGGCTGCGATCCTCCCCTGTTTGTTGGCTGGCCCCGCCAGTGAAATCAAGGCGTCCTTCCCTGTCACATAATGTTTGACCTGCACGGCATCGCCTACCGCATAAATATCGGGAACCGAAGTCTCCATCCGGTCATTGACAACGATGCTTTCCTTAATGCCCAGCTTTAATCCGGCCTTTTTCGCAAGCTCCGTATCGGGAGTCACTCCGATCGCCAGTACTACCATATCCGCATGAATCGGCGGTTCGTCTTTCAATAAAACATCCACGCCCCCCTCATTTTCTTCAAACCCTTCCACCGTATGGCCCAACACCAGTTTTATCCCATGCCGGATCATCTCCGCGTGAATAAAAGCCGCCATATCGGCATCAAAAGGATTCATCAGCTGTCGGGGCCGCTGGACAATGGTTACCTCCATGCCCAGTTCCCGGAGATTTTCGGCCAGCTCCAGGCCGATAAAACCGCCTCCGGCCAGCACTGCGGATTTCGGATGATTTTTATCGATATACTCCTTAATGCGCAACGTATCCTCTACGGTGCGAAGTGTAAAAAGCCTATCCAGTCCCACGCCTGGGAGCCTTGGCTGGGTGGGTCTGGCACCCGGCGAAAGAATGAGCTTATCATAGCTTTCCTCAAACTCGTCGCCGGTCACGAGATTTTTCACAGAAACCGTCTTCTTATCCGGGTCGATATCGGTCACTTCATAGCGCACCCTCATATCCACCCGGAACCGCGCGAAAAAGCTTTCCGGCGTCTGAAGCGTCAGTTCTTCCTGATCTACGATCACATCGCCAATATAATAGGGAAGCCCGCAGTTGGCATAAGAAATAAATCCCGAGCGCTCAAATACTACGATCTCCGCCTTTTCATCCAATCTGCGGATTCTTGCCGCCGCCGTCGCGCCGCCCGCCACGCCTCCTACAATCACCACTTTCATATCAAAGTTCCACCTTTCCCTTGTATGCGGCAATACCGCCTATATTTTTTACATTTGTATATCCCATTTTATTGAGCATTCCCGCCGCCTGGCGGCTTCTGCTCCCCGAATAGCAATATACAAAAACAGGAGCGTCCTTTTGGGAAACCACACCGCTTACTCCTTCTAAAGACTGCAATGGAATATTCTTGCTCCCGGGAATATGTCCCTCTCTGTACTCCTGCGGAGTACGGACATCCAGAAGAATCGCCCCTGCAACGCCCTCGTATTCCTTCACTCCCTCGTTAATATCATTACTTTTCAAAAAATCAAATAAAGCCATGCCCATACCTCCTTATGGTATTCCTGTCCTTTGTATCTTTCTATTGATTGGATCCTCGCCATCGGATCCGTCATTTTCTGTTTCTCACTCTGCAAATCAACTGGGTCATCGTTCCCATCGGACAGTATACACACCAGCTACGGGGCTTAAACAGAATCATTGTAATAAATCCGAGAACGGTAGAAGTCAGCATCACGCTGTAAAAGCCAAAAGCAAACTGGGCAACGCCCGGATGGAACAAGGTTCCATGATATGCCCAATGCCACGGCAGTTTCCATGTCCACAGTAAAGTCACTACCTGCTTCAGTCCACTGGCACCGGCAAACACCAGATACGTATTCCAAAGCATCTGAAAAAACATAATAAAAAAGAAGATCAGAAAACCATAACGGAACCATTTGCTCTTCATCCATTTCGGGATATCCTTTTTTCTCGACAGCCCGAAACGTCCGCCTACCAGGCCGAATAACTGCCCTCTGCCGCAATAACGGTTACAATACCCTTTCGTCCCTCCGACAATGGAAATCAAAAGCGGAATAAAGAAACATAACAGCCCCAGCCATGCAAACAGGATATTAAAAAATCCCAGTATCAGATAGGTAAGGGATACGATCCACATATAATCATACCAATGCTTTTTCATACCTGTACCTCCTGAACTTCAATAACCGATGCCGGACATTCCCTGGCACACATCCCGCAGCCCACGCATTTTTCCCAATCGACGTCCGCTGCAATTCCTTTCCTGATTTGAATCGCTCCTTTCGGACAGACCTTCACACAACAGCCACAGGCAACGCACTCATTTACATTTACGCAAGCCTTTCTTTTCTTTTTCATTCTAGTTTCCATATGGATAAACCTGCCTTTTCTCTCATTGGATACCAGCATAACAGACTCTTTTTGGAACTTCCGTGACATTATCACCAACTGGCCACACCGAAAGAACATCCTTTTGGTTGAACATAAGGATGGCTGGCAAATCCTGGCATCCGTTGTTCTACCCCCGCTCTTTCGCCGGCGTACCCACTTCGATCAGGTTTCCGTCAGGATCGTAAAACCGAACCATTTTCCTTCCCCAAGGATCTTCTGTCAGCCGGTTCGCGAAAAGAACCGGTTCCCGATATGCTTCCAGCTTCTTTACAAAGCCTTCTATGTCCGCCTCCTCAAAATAAAGCTCCGATGCATTATTCTCCGAAATCACTTTTTTTCCGGTAAACTTTTCCCATGCCTTCTTGTCTTGAAGAACGAGTCCTTCCGTCAGCATGACATTCTCATTCCTGTCAAGAATTACATTCAGGCCGAATAATTCTTTATAAAAGGCGACCGCCCTCTCCATATTTCCCACTACGACCAATACATTTTTTAATCTCATTTTCTTTCCCCCCTGCTTTCGCCGAATTTTCTTCCCATATCAAATGTTCCCATGCGCTCCAAGTCAACGTCCGATGCATCCACCATACAGGAAGAATCCGCCCTTTGTCCTTCCTCCGTGGAAGGTATCGTTCCGTCCAGCTGCCCCTTTATGCTCTCCGCCCGCAGCATAACGGCCAGATAAAGCATATCGGCGGCCGTATCATATTCTTCATAGGAATAAAATGCGGTGGGATCTGCTTCCACCAGGGCATCGATCTGGTTCCGAATGCGGCGGAAGGTTTCCTCAAACTTTCCTCCCAGCACATATTCCTCTGCCAAACGCCGCAAATATTCATGGTAAATTGCAAGATACTCTTCGTTTTCTAACAGCATATCAAAAAATTCCGTTCCCTGGAAGGGGGTATCGACCGCTTTATTGATCATCTCGGAGGCGTTTTGCACTCCCATGCCGCCAAAAGCCAGATTGTAGTCCCACGGAAGAATATTCAGCTTCCCATCATATTCGTATAAATAATAATTATGAGCCATATTTCCCGAAAGACTGTCCATATTTACGGAAAATGTATGTACCGCCATATATTTTAGCACATTATCCACATCGAGATATTCTTCCAACTCCGTTCCCCCGCTTATATTTTTCAAAGCCGTGACGACTTTTCGGTAATCCTGTTTGCCGGTATTCGTTTTACTGCCTTCCCATATGGCAGAATAACTATCCAGTTCGTCATCCGTATAATTCAAATCCGCCCCTCCATTTTCCATCGATGGCCCTCTTTTACCGCCCCCCATGGGGAACCTTTCTTTTTCGCCGCCGTCCGTAAGATATTGAGGCGGACGCATGGGAACCTCTTCTTCACGGGCCAACTCTTCCCTCCCATCCGTGGCCGGTTCCGGCATATTTCCTGACAGTTCCGACATGTCCCCTGGCGGTTCCGGCATATCCCGCCTTCCGGAAGGCCCTCCTCCCATATCCATAGTTTCCGGTTTATAAAGCCCGCCGTCTTCCGTGCCATAATTTCTTAATAAAAAACTGTCTTCTATGGCTTCCAGAGCCAAATATACTCCCCAATATTCGCCGTTCACCGAAACCTCGGCATAATGGTACAAGGACGCGTCCGTATCAAGATAACGGTACATATCATAAACAATGGCCTCTTTCATATTTGTGGCATCCGCATAATTGTTATTCAGAATGAGTTTATCCAAACCGAAGCATGTCTGTCCCTCCACATAATGGTCAAATTCCAGTTTCAGGCTGAATCTGTCGGTTTCAGGATCCATGGCGATCGCGGAGAGGCTGGTATTTCCTTTGGGCCGGATGCCCACATGGTATATTTTTTCGCCGTTGATTTCTATATTACAGGAATAATATTCCTCCGAAACGGCATTGGCAAGCATATCCTCCCAGTCCTTCTCCTCCATCTGAACATCGATCCTCATAACCTCATCGCCGGCAAACAATTCCGATTCATACCGCATCGACACGGCATTTCCTCCAAACGTTTCCAGCCAGTCCTCCGAAAACACCATGACCAGAAAGCAAACCGCCACAGCCGCTGCCATAACTACGCCAATGATCTTTGTTATATGTTTATATGTAATCACCGCAAGCCTCCTTTTCCAAAAATCAGGACATATATTCCCCGTTATAGCTTACGAGCGTCACTTCTCCTATGCTCTCCATCTCTTCAAGCCTGTTGACAAAACCGGTCGCCGCATTTTTCAGCCGAATTTCTGCCGTCAACTCAATACCACCGCTGTTTACCGTCTTTGATTTGACTGCAAACCGTTTCACTTCTTTCCCGATCAGCCCGAGTGCCGCTTCCTCTGCCTCTTCATCGCTGCAATTTAAAATCAGGATATAAGGGTTCTCATGTACTTTACGGTTGGCAAACAGAAGCAATATCACTCCTATGATCGCCGATCCAATCACCGCAAGCGGAATCATCCCGGCTCCGATTACAATGCCCGTCGCGATCGCCCAGAATAAATAGACGATCTCCATCGGCTCCTTGATTGCCGCCCGAAAGCGCACGATGGAAAGGGCGCCGACCATGCCCAGGGAAAGAACTACGTTGGATGTCACTGCCATAATAACCAGCGTTGTCACGAGGCAAAGCCCCACAAGAGCAAGTGCAAAGCCCGAAGAATACATCACTCCATGAAATGTCTTTTGATAAACGGAAAAAATAAATAGTCCGATGACAGCGGCAAAAACCATCCCTATCAGCGTATCGATAGCAGAAAACTCCGTTACGTTCTCCAGAAAACTTGATCGAAAAATATCGTTAAATGTCATTGATGCTCTCCTCCATTTCTTTATCCGAACCGCCGGCAAACCGCATATTTGGAAAAAGCCTGTTGCCGCAGCCCTCTCATTTGCACGATACCGCGGATCACCTCCGGCAAAAAGGCATCGTATTTTACTTCCAATATCATATCCTCCGGCCGATCAGCGGTATCGATATCCACCACCCTGTCTTCCTGAAAATCTCTGTGGTACAATGTGGTGCGGATGTGGGAATCGAAAGTAATCCTTACATTGCCAGCGGAGTAAATATAAGGTTCCCGCACATAGGATACGAGTACTCTTGGACGCAATATCTGATAACGCATTTTGGCATATAGTTCCCGTACCAACGGCGAAGAATGTATCTTCATCCACCCCAAACTGCCCTTCCATAATTGCCGGCATTCCTCTTCCGTGATCTCCGCGTCCAATTTCTTGCACAGACCATGATCCTTGATCTTTTTTTCCAGCACAATATAGGAAAGATCATCGTTATAATATCGAATCCTGAATTTTTCCCTTTCGGATATGCCGTTTATTTTTTCCCGCAGCGCCTTGTCTTCATAATTGTCAAAATAGACGCTCCGCACTAAATACCGTCCATCGGCATTCGTATTTGCATCCGTCCTCATGACGTCCCGTAAACGGTTTCGCAATTCCAGATACTGCAAATACCCGATCCCATATTTCAGCTCATGGCGAAATTTCTTTTGTTCCATTCCTGCTGCCTCCCTTTCGCGTTGTTTGTAACCGGCCGGACAAAGCAGCGCAGATTTGCTTGCCCGACCATAGGGCAAGTATAATCGTGCTTCCTGAAATGTACTTAAAATGATCTGTGTATTTTTTCTGAACATTTCAAAACAAAAGCCGGAAATCTGTCTTTCGATTCCCGGCTTGCTGTCCTTCTTTTTCTGTTTGTTTTGTCACTTGTCTTACTGCTTGCTCTGTTTTCCGTTTACTGTTCCTGCCAAAACAACCTGAAAACAAATGCTTTTTCCTCCTTCGCTCTCCACACCGATCCTTCCCCCATGGGCTTCCGCAATCGCCCGTGCCATGGAAAGCCCGATTCCGCTGCCTCCGCTATGGGAAGATCTGGATACATCCAAACGGTAAAAACGGTCGAACAGTCTATCTAAACCGGATATATCCGGCAAATAGCATGTATTGGATACTTCTATATATATCTTCCGCCGCCTGTGATAAATATACAGATGAACCTCTCCGCATTCCCCGGAATATTTTATCCCATTATCAAGAAGAATGGATATCATCTGTTGAATGGACTCCCGGTCCCCATACAGCGCCATCCCCTCTTCTATCTCCTGAAAATATTTTTTTCCTTTTGCTTTTGCGAGAACGCCGAACGGTTCCGCTGCTTCCCACGCCGCATCGCTTAAGGAAAACCAGTTTTTTTCAGGAAACGGCATCTCTTCATCCAATCTCGACAATGCCACAAGCTCGTTTACCAGTCTGGCCAGACGCGCCGTCTGCTTCCTGATATTGGAGATCCATTCATCCCCTTCGTATTCCATAGCCGCAATATCCGCACTGGTGGAGATCGACGTAATCGGCGTCTTCAGTTCATGACTGGCGTCCGTAATAAACCGTTTCTGCCGTTCTATATTTTTCACATAAGGCTTGATGGCATACTGCGAGAAAAATACAACTAATATAAAAACCAGCAAAATACTGCCGCTTCCTATTGCCAGAGATACCAGCAGTAAGGATTTCATGAATTGCAGTGCATGGGATGCGTTCAAAAACAACACTGTCATTCCTGCTTCTTCTCTGTCCACACGATACCGATAATCCCCGTAGTATCCTCTTTCTTTTCCTTTTTTCAATACTTCTTCCGTATATTCCCTCGCCGTTTCTTCATCAATGGATGCAATATATTCTCTCGAAACCACCTGTATATCCCCGCCCGGCCCGCAGTACATCACAAAGAAACGGGTGGTAAATTCGGCTTCCGGCCCTCCGCCGCGTATATCCGCAAAGGGCGGCGGCGGTTTCTGCGGCTCTGCGTAGGCGCTTCGCTCATGGCGCAGAAGAATTTCCGCCAGCTCATCCTGTCTGCGCGTGGTCTGGCAGTAATTCACTATATTAATCACCGTTACCAGAACCAGCATGACCGTTCCGAAGGCTGTCATCGCTGCCACGATGAACCGCCGCCTCATTTTTTTCAACATGCCGTTTCCTCCAACGAATATCCGGCGCCGCGGACTGTCCGTATCTCAACGCTGCTCCCTATCTGCCGGAGTTTCCTACGTACAAATCCGATATAAGTCCATACCACGCTCATATCCGTCTGTGCATCCTGCCCCCAAATCCTGTCCATCAGATGGTTCGTGGAAAAAATGAAGTGAGGATGCCGCATAAATAATTCCGCTAATTGGAATTCCTTATTATTTAAACGCACGGTTTCCGACCCGCACTCCAGCTCATACCTGTTGCAGTCCAGGCGCACATCCCCGAAAGATAAAACAATGTCCTCATATCCGGCGTTTCTGCGCGAAAGCGCTTTCACCCTCGCGATGAATTCCCTGCTCGCAAAGGGTTTCGGCAGATAATCGTCAGCACCCGCCTCCAGCCCGGCCACCCGGTCTTCGATTTCCGCCATGGCCGACAGCATCAGCACCGGCACTTTCGATTTATTCTTCCTGATATATCCCAGCACATCCAAACCGTTTATTCCCGGCATCATAATATCCAGCACAACCACATCATACTCGGAACAGCGCATGCTGTCCAAGGCCTCCGTCCCGTCATGAACCACATCGACGGAAAACTTATTTTTTTCCAGCAGGAATTTCAGCCCTTTTGCAAGTTCCTCCTCATCCTCGGCAATTAAAATCCGCATGGCCGCGACCTCCTTATATTTTCCGGAATATATTTTATTTCCGATCCCGGTACCGCTTTCCTGAATCATACAGGAGGCGCTCCGCCATGTCAACCTTATTCCGCAACGTTTAGTTCCTGCAGCAAATCGCTATCGTACTTCCTTTTTTCACCTCTCTGTCCGTAAACTTTTCCAATTCCATACCTTCGCCATTGGTTACGATCATTGGCGTTGTGAGGTCAATTCCTTTATCGTTAAAGAATCCCCTGTCCAGTTCGATCACCGGCGTTCCTTTTTTCACCGCCTGATTCTCTTCTGCCAATACTTTAAATCCTTCTCCCTTCAGATTCACCGTATCCAGGCCGATATGGATCAATATCTCCACGCCATCATCATTCACCATTCCAAACGCATGTCTTGTCTCGGAAATCATACAAATTTTTCCATCATAAGGGGCGCACACCTGATCGCCCTCGAACCGGAACGCAACTCCGTCACCCATCATCAGACTTGAAAAAACCTCGTCATTGACTTCGCTCAAAGGAATACATCTTCCATCTACCGGAGCAAAAATCGAGGAAGCCACCTTAACAACACCCTGTTCCTCTTCCGTATCGCCCTCCTCTTCTTTCACATCTCTTTCTTTGATAAAGAGACTCGTCACGATAAAACCACCGGCATAAGCAATCACTAAACCAATCAAAAAATGAAGCATTCCCGAGGTTCCCTGCATCAAAGGTATCGCCACCAGACCGCTCGGCCCCCATGCGTTCGCCATCACCTGAGTCAGCATAATATATGCCCCGCCGAATCCAGCCCCGATGCCGGCCGTAATAAAAGGTTTCCCCATCGGCAACGTAACGCCGTAAATCAATGGTTCCCCGACTCCAAGGAAACCAGCCGGCAGCGCTCCCGTAATGATTCCTTTCATTCTGTTATTGCCGGCTTTTTTCGCCATCAGATAAATAGCGATCGCCGCTCCAACCTGTCCTGCACCGCCCATGGAAAGCACCGGAAACAGGGACACACCGCCCATTTGTTCCAACTGTACGGCATAAATGGGAATCAGCCCATGATGCAGCCCAAGCAAAACCATCGGCAGGAACAAAGCCGCTAACAGAAATCCACTGGCAATACGGATGACTGGATTCGTGGAATTGATGATTACCGTCAGGACAGAAACCAGCCCATCGCTTACAAATCCTGCTATCGGCATAATAAGGAAGATAAATATAATGCCCGAAATCAAAAGCGAAGTAAAAGGGGTAACGATCAAATCCAAAACATCGGGAACTCTTTTCCGAATGTTCTTTTCAATCACCGATAAAATCCACACTCCGAAAATAACTCCTATAATGCCTCCCTTTCCCGTAGTCAGTACCGACTCCAAAGGAACCTCTTCATTATACAGGCCGATCATTTTTGAAATTTCAACAATATTCGCTCCAATGCTGATCCCGCCGATAATGCCTCCAAAAGCGGGAGTTGCTCCGAATACCTCTGCGGCGCGAATGCCCGTATATATCGCAAAATACCCAAGAAAAGCGCTTCCCAGCAATGAAAGGATCAGCTGCAGCATCACGAAACCGCTGCCGGACACAACGCCATCCGCAATCAACTGGCTCATCAAACTTCCAAATCCATTGAACAATCCGGCGGCGATAATGGCCGGAATAATGGGAACAAATATTTCCGATATCAATTTCATGATATCTTTCATCCTGCTTTGTTTCTGTCTGCTTTTTATTTCTTCTTTATTAGCTTTCCACCCTGCATCATCCGCATTCCGCGGCAATCCTAAGTCTTCGATGCATATATCAGTGACTTTTTTCACCTTTCCCGGCCCTAAAACGATTTGATAATTATTTCCTTCGGCTACTAATCCAAGAACGCCGTCCAGCTTTTTTATTTCATTGGCCTGTACGAGATTCCCGTCTTTGCACGCCACTCTTAACCTTGTCATACAATGAGCAGCTTTTACCACGTTATTTTTACCGCCCAGCAGATCGACGATTGCTCTGGCAAGTTCCGAATTCGTCATTTCCGTTCCTCCTTCACCAGATTTTGAATGCGTCCGTTCACTTTCTCCAAAGCTTTCTCGGCTTCTTCTTTTTCGCATCCCAACAATATCATCACAATCGCCGTTCTGACTCTTCCTCCCGACCTGGACAACGCCTTTTTCGCCTCATCCGCAGAGCAGCCCGTTACCTCGGTAACAATATTGGTTCCCCTTGTTATCAACTTTTCGTTCGACATTTTCACATCGACCATATAATTCTTATAAATCTTCCCGATGCGAATCATACTGATCGTACTGATCATATTCAGAATGAGCTTGGTAGTGGTTCCTGCCTTTAAACGGGTCGATCCGGTCAATACTTCCGGCCCCGGTTCCGCCTCGACAGTCAATGGACAGATTTTACTGATCTCGCTGCCTCTGTTGCATACGATGGCACAATACTTTGCCCCTACTTCCTTCGCATATTCCAGCCCTCCGATCACATAGGGCGTTCTTCCGCTCGCCGCTAGTCCTATGACAACGTCTTTTTCATTCAGTCCGATTTTCTTTAAATCCTCTACCCCAAGTTCCTTTGAGTCTTCCGCTCCTTCCACCGCTTCCACAAAGGCATCTCTTCCTCCCGCGATAAGCCCCATCACGGTATTATCATCGACCCCAAAAGTCGGCGGACATTCCACCGCATCCAATAAACCGAGTCTGCCGCTCGTTCCTGCCCCTGTGTAAATAATCCTGCCGCCTCGTTCCAATGACTCGCTGGTCGTCTCGATTACCTTTTCCAGCACATCGAACTGCTGCTCAATACATTTTACAGAATAATAGTTCTCCTGGTTCATGACCCTGATTGCCTCACGAATGCCCATAGAACTGAATTCCGTAGTGTTGGGATTTACCCTTTCCGTTGACATCTTGCTTAAATCTACCATATTCGTTTACCTCCTGATAACACTGTAAACTTTTTCTCATTTATTTACAATATTTATGGCATTTTATGAAACTTTGTTTCTCATTGTGAAACATTTTGCCCGGAAAATACTTCCGTATTTCATCATTATCCATCAACAGGAGGTTTTTATTCTGTTTTTATTCTTTAAGGAATCTTATTCTTCTTCTTTTTTCTCTAAAAGCTTATTTGTGGAAAGTATTTTTTCCATAGATTTGTCCTTTTCCAAGGAAAGATAAGTATTATATACGATGTCCACGATCGAAAGCTGGGACACTCTGCTGGAACTCGCGCCGATCCGCAATGATTTCTCCAGCGTGGGCACAAAAAGATGGTAATCGCTTATGGAAGAAAGTTTATTCGGCCCATATTGAGTAATCGCAATGATTTTACCACCGCACATTTTTACATTTTTTGCAATCTCAATCATTTCCTTTGTTAAGCCGGAATAGGAAATGATAATTGCAACATCGCCTTTTTCCAAATTTGTAGAACTTACCAGCTGCAAATGGATATCTTCATATAGAAAAGTTCTCTTATTAATGCGCTCCAGTTTTTGCTGAAAATCCTTAGCCACCAGAAAGCTTGCCCCGATTCCATATAAGTAAATATATCGGCTGGACAGCAGAAGCGCAACGATCCTGCCCAATTCATCAAAATCCAGCAAATGATATATATTTTGAATCGCTAAAATATTCGCATTCAAAACCTTTGCCACAATATTCGGAATCTTCTCATCGGAGGATGCCTCCAGATTGACTTGCATCAGTTGTTCGGAAAAATGAATGTCATTTGCCAGCGCCTGTTTCAATTCTTTAAAACCGGAGAAGCCATTTTTCTTACAGATTCTTACAATCGTCGCAGGGCTGCAAAAACATTTTTTGGCCATAGTATGAATATCCGTTTCAATGGCTTCCCTCGTCCGATGAAGCAAAAATCTTAAAACCTCTTTTTCGCTTTCTGTTGCGCTTTGTTGATAATATGTCTCTAATCTATATAAACCTTTTTTCATCTCTTCTCCTTAAAAGCTGTGTCCGCCTCCGCCTCCGCTGCTGCCGCCTCCACTGCTTCCTCCGCCTCCGCTTCCCCCGCTGCTCCCCCCATCGCTTCCGCTGGAAACCGGATCATAGATTTCCGACTGGTGGGTATGAACCGCACGGATCTCCGAATAGATAAATCTTCTGTGAATATTGGCAAGCACAGCGTTTCCTCCCGGCTTACGCAGCCGGGTAAAACAGATAACCAGGCCAAAGTTGGCAAGCAGCGCAAGAATCATCGCCAGAAGGGCATTGCTGATATATTTCATAGGCTGCGCTATCCTCTGTCCATCCAGCAGCGCCTGGATTTCCCCGAAAGCCTCTTTGGCGCATTCATAGTAATCCCCGCGCGACGCATAACGATACACATTATCCGTCACCGTATTGGCATAAGCCGTCGTAACCACCCTATAAACCGCCCCATCGCTATGTATCCATATGTTCCGGTTGTCCATATCGATCACAAACACCGTGCCGCTGTCCGTGCCAAACCGATCCATATAATAATCCCTGGCAAAACCTTCCGTGGAAAAATCATTGTTTTCGACCGTTACAAACGCCGCACTTCCATATGCTGTAATTCCCTGCATCTCCAGAGCCAGTTCCAGGCGCTCTTCTTCTGTCAACAATTCCGCCCCATCCTCGATCAGCACCCGGTATTCCGTATCCTGGTTCGTATAAAATACGTTTTCCGGGAGGCTTTCCTGTCCGTAGCATTGACCCGGCCCGGCAAATAATATTCCTCCGAGAAACAGCGCAAGGGCATATAAAACCCGAAAAAACCATCCCACATAAAATTTTTTCCCTGAATCGGACTGCCGTCCCCCGCACTTTTCCTTATCCGCCGCTCTATGCAATTTCGTCACCTCCCCGCTTATTGAACTGAGGCAGCTTCCGCGTGGCAAGCATATTATGCTGCTTGATAATATCCATAATCGCCCATAACACCGTGCCCATGCAGACGAACGCTCCTATATAGTAAAACCAGTCGGAAACCGGATCTATGATAAGAATAACCGCCGCAAGTACAATACCCCCAAAAGGTTTTATCAAAACAGGCCGCTTTTCCCTGAAATGCCCGCCTCCAAAAACTTTTTTCCCCAAGTTCCTCCCCCTGCGTCCGCCGCTGAAAACAGAAACCACCAGGTTCATGCTCAATACAACTGCCACCACCGCCATGATACCGAAAATACCCCAAGCGCCGCCTCCGACTATCATAGGTGCCAAAAGGGCCGGTATCAGCGTAGTTACAGGAAACAAAATCATAATCAGGAGCATCTTCCCTATTCCGTTGTCCCATAGATTACTAACAGGCTTTCTTCTTTGCCAGCCGGAATTACCCGTTCCGAAATCGGATCTTACGGAAGCAAGCCCCTTGTCGTCCGCCCCAGACTCTCTGTCCAAAATATGAGAAATCTGCCTGTTGGAGATCAGAATGCATAAAAATGCCAGCAGCGCTGCAATCATCAATATCTTTCCCGGCGTAATCGTTAAGAGCAGATTCAACAGGAAAAACAGCGGTACAGCCAGAAGAAAAGAACCCGCCAAATATTTTTTCCCGTCCACCGGCAGATCGGCCGCCGCCCTTCCTGTCTGACCGTTTACCACGGCATAGCTGATCCTTTCTCCGTTCCTATAAGATAAGAACCAGACCGGCAGCATGGCCAGTTCGGCCGATTGATCGGAAGGACGCAGGGCATTGCGCAGGATATATGCTCCCTCTCCCTGCCCCGCATGATATTTCCTGCATACCGGATCTTTTGCGAGAACCCGACTGGCATCCTGCAAAATGATATCCTCCGCCTCCGACAGATAGGCATATTTTTCCACATCGTTTGTATCCGCATAAAACCCGCTTAAAAAAGAGGGCGTAAAATCTTTTCTGCGCTTCAAATCGAAAGGAGCTATGGCACCGCTCAAACTGTCCGAAAAAGCAGAAGACGCGTCGTAGGCCAATCCCTGATACGCTTCCTCTACCTGACAGTCCAGCATATAGTGGTCAATAATCAGGTAATCCCCTCTCCTGTGCGTTTTCTTGCCCGGAAATGCAATCTTTTCCTTTTTTTCAAAAGAATACACCCAATAAGGCATATAAATCCCCCTGAATTTTTCGATCAGATTTTCATCCTTCAATTCTTTCGGCGCAAAAATAGCCCGTTTCAGCATTTTTCCATAAGCGGCCTTGCAATCCTCCTTTGTTTTGGTAAAAGGGATGATATATTCCGGACATCGTTTTTTGCTGATGCGGCTGTCTAAAATGGCAGCCGCCCCGCAAAAACTGCAAAAAGTAGCCGCCGTGGTATCCTCGCTGACGATCTCTCCCCCGCACTGCGGGCAGGTGAAAACCGTTGCCTCGTACTCTCCCGGCGACTCCTCTCCTGCATCCTTTTCTTTATGAAAACTGTAGGGATCCACCTGGGTATCGCAATATTCACAGTACAACTGCTGCCGGGCGATATTAAATTTCAAATTCCCCGCGCAATTCGGACATTCGTACATACTTTTTCCTCGCTTTTGTTATAACTGCAATGATTCTGTAACAGTTCCGTCTACGATTTCTCTGTTACATTATCTTACCATACCCCTATGAATTTTTCTATTGCTTTATAGTCCAAAGCCCTGCCAGAATATCTTTCAATACAAGAAAAGAATCCAATTCATGATAACCATAGTCCTGCTTCAGCTTCCGAAGCAGCTCATTTAATTTTTCTACATATTCCTCCGTTTTCACTTCCTGCTTATACGAAGCCAAAACAGGGTATTTCTCCGCCCACAGCTTCGTCCAGTCCACCTTTTGCTGGGTTTCTTCGCTAGTGTTCCTGACCACCTCTTCCAGTTCTTTGACATCGGCATCAAAATCGATCAACTCATCCAAAGTCAGTCCATAGAGAACCGCAAGCCTTTTAGACTGACGGATATCCGGCAAAGTTTCATCGGTTTCCCATTTCGAAATCGTCTGTCTGCTCACCCCCAGTTTTTCCGCCACCGCTTCCTGGGACAGCCCGCTTTTTTTCCGGGCGTTAAATAAACTGTTTCCTAAACTCATATCCGTTACCTCCTGTTTCTTAATTTACATAAATTATAAACGGCATGAGATCCAACATCTACCAACGGCGCTTTCCATTTCCGCCCGTTTCTTTCACAATTTCATGGTTTCTTTTTCAGTTCCGCAAATATTCATTTTCCGCCGCCATTCCCTGTGCGCGTTACAGGCTGTGATACACCGGTTCTCCTTTTTCATAAGTGCAGAAAAACCGGAATCCCAAGCCTTCCAAAATCCGCTTTGCTTCTTCGATTCCGGCTCCCAGGTGGGCCGGTGCATGGCTGTCGCTTCCAATCGTGATGATTTCTCCGCCCAGCTGCCGGTATCTTTTCAATATATCCATGGAAGGCGTCGTATCTTTCAAACCATATCTGCGGTACGACGTGTTCAGCTCTATCCCCTTTCCGTCCGCAATGACAGTTTTTAATATCTCTGAAACCATCCCTTCGACCTTTTCAAACGGATATACGCCCTTTTCATCGTAGCGTACAATCAGATCCATATGCCCCAGTACGCTGTAATCCTTACAGGACTTTACGAGATCGAACATCTCCCCATAATATCGTTCATTATATTCCTGTTGGCTCCTGTTTCTCTGGAAGTCCTGAGTCCAGAACTCCTGATCTTCCACCTGATGTACCGACAAGATAATAAAATCAAGAGGATACTTTTCCATCAAAGCCCTATACTGTGGAATCGTATGCATCTGCATGCCGAATTCCAGCCCAGCCTTTATCGCGATCCGTTCGCCATAAATATGCCGAAGTTCCTCTATTTTTGCAAAATACCTCGGGTAATCCACATTCGCAAGCGGTTCTTCCCCACGGTACGCAATGGGATGTCCACAGTCCCAGTCCTCCTTAATTCCATAATCCACGTGATCCGTAAAACAAATCTCATTCATTTTCATCGCTATGGCGTCCTTGATGACCTGCTCCATCGGGTATACGGAATCATCGCTGAACTCCGTATGCACATGATAATCTGCAAACATACTATTTCCTCCGTTTCCAAAAATAATTTACCGGAGCCTTCCGTCGTTTCTGTCAATCCAAGGCTGGTAAGTCTACTTATCATACCATGCTTTCGGAATCCCAACAAGCGCCGCCGCGTATTCGGCACGGAAATCAATTTTTATCAGCGCCATGGGAGGGAACGCCAAAGGGGACAGCGATAGGGGCAGCGGAGCCAGGGGTTGGCGGGGATGGGTTTTCTGCCGGAGCTTCCAATCAGATTTCACTAATGAAATGGATCAAGATTACGAAACCGGCCGGGCCGGAAGCGACGGACATCCTGTCCTGCGCTCCCTAAAACCGCATCCATGCGGTTTCTCCCTAGTATTTCGACCATTTCATAAGTGAAATTGCTGATTGTACGCAACGGCAGAAAACCCGCCCCCGCTAACCCCTGGCTCCGCTGCCCCTATCGCTGTCCCCCTTTGGCGTTCCCTCCCATGGCGCTGATAAAAATTGATTTCCGTACGCATTCGGTCACAGACAGCTGCTTACAAATTCAATAAATTCTTCGTATTCGTTCAACGTCAAAGCTTTTTTTAAATTATTCGGCTCTGTCAATATCATAGTCAATGGTTCAAAAATTTCATTGAAAATATAGCGTTCCGCTCTGTTAAAACAAAGCAGTATAATCAGAGAAACCGGCATATCGTTCCAGTCCGTCGGACTGTCGCACACATATAAATACATCCCCGTCTTATTCGCCCTCATTCGCATGGAATGGGGGATCGCAAAATTCTGGAACCCGGTAGAAGACATTTCCTCCCGTTCCAGCACTTCCATTTCAAAATTCCCGCCCACATAACCCTTTTTGCGGAGTTTTTCGCAAAGATAGTGGATGGCCTCTTCCCTTCCTCCGAACCCTTCGCCCCGTTCAAAAAAGTCCGGCAGGAGGATCTGCCGCAAATATGCCGTAAAGGTCTCCCTCTTCTTGGCAGTTCTTATTTCGTCTATTTTCTGCCGGATCGCTGCCATATCCGATTCCATCAGAAACGGCTGCACCTGGACAAAGGGCGTTACTAGAGTACGGTTGAACGGCACGGTACAAATAATCATATCCGGCGTTGTAATTTTGTCCAGATCGGACTCCTCAGTAATCACGTTGGCAATCAAAAGCTCCGTATCCAAACGGCTGCTGATCGTCTGAAGCAGACGGTTTCCCATAATATAATAGGTCGGACAATAAATAACGGCGGAAAGTTTACTGGCAAGAGCCTTCTGCGTTTCCAGCGTGCTTCCCAGATGAAAAGCGATATAACTGATCTCATCATCGTTAATGGATATCCCCGTCCATTCCTTAATAATGCTGGAACAAGCCACCGCATCGTCATAGATCAGAGGGCAAGTAGCCTTCAGCGTATCTCCCATGGGATTCTTGCAAAAATGCTCGTTTTGTGCCCGGATCAGCAAATTTTTGATATGTAAAGCAAACCGGATGAGAAATTCCGGTTCATTCAAGTTGATATAATAATAAGAACCGATGGCATTGACCAGCTCATAAACCAGATCAATGCAATCTTTCCCAATAATATCCGCCAGATTATCCACCGTGATGCTGTTATAATTCAAAGAGGTCGCACGGGAAACAAGAAGAAGCGTCATCTCCTGTACCTCGCCGGCAGAAAACTTCAACTGGAAATGGTTTTCCAGCCGCTCCACGATCTTCTGGGACAATTCATGTTCATGGGGCAGAAGCTCCAGAGTTTCCATCTTCTGCTCGTATTCCCCATATCCCGCATTGTTCTTAATCCGATCCGCTGCAATCGCAATATGAAGCACCAGATTGCTTAAAGAATAGTCATTGATAAAATATTGGTATTCGCTCAATGTCTCCAATACAATATTTTTGACATAAATAATATCAATGTCGGGAAAGGCGCTTTGGATCGTTTCCAAATTCACAAAATTTTCGTTGGATTCATGATATAAAAGCTGGCTGAGCAATTTCCTTTTATTTTTTTCTAACCCTCTGATCTCCATAATATCCGAAACCATATGAAGGGAAAGGTCAAAGCTTTCCAGTTGTTTGCGGATACGGGGAATCACTGCATATAAAGTGGAACTGCTGATAAACAATTCCTCGCAAAGATCATAAAAAGATACCGGTTCCCGGCTGATCCGCTTCATAATATACGCAACTCTCTCCCTTGCCGTCTGGGGAATGCATGATTTTGCCTCTTTTAAAGCCTTCGCACCGATCCCCGGGTCAATATGGTATCCCTTGCGGGAAGAAGAAATAATCCCATGGTAGCTGCTGTTCAGCTCGCTGACATAAGTTTTTACCGTCCGGGCGGAAATACCAAGCGCATTTGCCAAAGAAACGGCTGTCACCCAAGTATTGGCCTCAAATAACTGTTTTAACAATGGTAAATATTTCGTCTGCATCCTTACTTTTTCCTTTTCCATTTTTCTATATTTGTAAGAATTCCCCGCTTCCTTTCTTTTCATTAAAACATTTGCCCACTTTATAATACAAACGATCTTTTGCACCGTACCGGTGAAAAGTCCGGTTTGCTTTCTTAACGTATTTTCCTCCATAATAAAACTATCAAGCGGAACGGCCAGCCCGGGATCGCGCCTTCCGCAAAAAAATCGTGAAAGTATAAAGGAGATTGAAAACATGGCAAATCATAACATTTTATTAGTATGCGGTTCTGGCGCAAGCAGCGGCTTCATGGCCGCAAACATCCGTAAAGCGGCTTCCGCAAGAGGTTTGGACTGGAGCGTAACGGCGAGAAGCGAGTCGGAGATTTTAAATTATGTGGAAGACATCGACTGCCTGATGGCGGGCCCCCATCTGGAGTCCAATCTCGGCGCTATTGAAGAAGACTGCGAAGGCTATGACATTAAAATAGCCCTGTTGACAAAAGAAGCATACGCAAAGCTGAACGGAGACCTGGCGGTGGACCAGATTCTGGAACTGTTCGGCGAAAAATAGGCAATCCTGGAAAAATATGATTTTAGTTATGGAGGACTAAGTATGAATGCATTGATTAAATGGCTTGAGAACAGCTTTGCACCAAAAATGAGTAAAGTAAACAACAATATATGGGTAGTTACCTTAAAGGATTCCATCATGCAGGCGCTGCCGTTTATCTTCCTCGGCTCCATCTTCTGCTGTCTGGCAATTATTGAAGATTTCGTCACTTTGCCGTTTTCCTTCTGGACACCGTTTGGCTGGACGATGAGCAAGATTTCCCTGTTAGTTGCCTTTTTAATTCCGTTTAACTATTGCGAGAAAAAACGTTACCGGAAACAGCGTTTGATCGCCGGCCTGACGGGCCTGTTACTGTTTATGATGATCGTCACTCCCGAATTCATTACAGACGGCACCGTAGGATTCGGCCACGATTCCCTGGGCGCGGGCGGCATGTTCGTCGCTATTCTCGCCGGTATTATTACCAGCTTGATTTTCGGCGCTTTTGCAAAATTCTCTTTCTTCAAAGATGATTCTGCAATTCCCGATTTCGTGCGCCAATGGTTCGATGCATTGCTTCCGATCGGTCTGACTATCGTAATGGGCTGGATTATCGTTTTAATTCTGAATGTGAACTTATACCAGATCATTGTCAGCATTTTCATGCCGTTGCAGACAGGACTCAACTCATTGCTTGGATTCGCGTTCTTTAAGTTTTTTACCTGTTTTATTTATTCCATGGGCATTTCCAGCTGGGTACTGACTCCTATCGAGCAGCCGGTAAAACTGGCGGCTATTACCGCAAACCTCGGCTTGGTAGCGGCCGGAGCGGCAACTGCTTCCAATATGTTCATTAATACAGAAGGACTTGTATATTGTACTTATATGTGGGTAGGCGGCATCGGCTGTACCTTCCCTCTGGTTATCATGCTTATGCGTTCCAGATCCAAAGAGCTTAATTCTCTTGGAAAAGCTTGTTTCGTTCCTGCCCTTTTTAATATCAACGAACCCGTTATCTTCGGATGCATCGCATGGAACCCCTACCTTATGGTGCCGATGTGGCTGCAGGGAATCATCCTCCCGGTTATGACCTATGTATTTACCAAGATCATTCCGTTTGCACCGATCCCCCACGTGCAGTTTGAACTTTGGTATGCTCCTTACCCCATCGGAACTGTCATGAATATTATGAGCCAGGGCGCCGGCGCATTAATCCGGGCGCTTATATTCCTCGTCGCTACGATCGTGGTATCCACTATCATCTGGTATCCGTTCTTTAAAGCTTACGAGGCAAAAAGAGTGGAAGAAGAACTCGTAAAAGTTGAAAGCAAATAAATCCAAACTATATTTTTGAAATGAGGTGTGACTTTGAACGAACAAATTGTTGAAAATGCAATGAATATCATAATGCATGCGGGCGATGCGAGGGTATACTGCAAAAAAGCCCTGGATTTGCTGGCAGAAGGCAAGCCCGTGGAAGCGGAAGAAGAAATGAAGGGAGCCGATAAAGAAATCGCAGAAGCCCACCATATCCAGACAGACTGTATCCAGGGCGCCATCCGGGGGGAGGAATTTGAATACAATGTACTCTTCGCCCATGCGCAGGATACGTTGATGACCATCTACAGCGAAATCGCGCTGGCCAAACAGTTGATTAAGATTTCCAGCCATTTAGAAGCGCGCATCAGTACATTAGAACAAAAATAGCAACAACAGGAGGAGAAGAACATATGAAAAAGGCAATATTAGGAGCGTTACTTAGTATTTCGATCGTTTTAGCGGCATGCGGACAGGAAGCAAAGGGCACAGCGGAAGAAACCAATGTGGAACCTGCCGTTGCTGAAACGGAAAACACGGAGCCGGAGGATGCAGAAACGGAAAATGCTGAAGAAGCTGATGCCGCAGAAGCTAATGCCGGGACAGATGTTACGGAAACAGCAAATGAGGGCGAGACAGCGGAAAAAGAACTGACGATTTATATTGTCCGCCATGGAAAAACCTTCTTTAATACGACCGGACAAGTACAAGGTTTCTGTGATTCCCCCTTAACAGATACCGGAATAGAACAAGCCGAAAAAGTCGGAAAAGGATTAAAGGATATTCCGTTTACAACAGCATACTGCGGGGAACTCGGCAGACAAAGCAAAACGGCTGAACTGATTTTAGCACAAAACGATAACGAAGTACCTTCCTTAGTAAAAAATGTCGGATTTAATGAATGGAATTATGGCGGATATGAAGGCGGCAGCAATGCGGCAATGTGGGATCCTATTTTCGAAAAATATGGCTATACATTCGATGAAGAATGGACCTATTACGGGGAAGTATATGAAATCCTGGGAGACCGCGGAGTTGCTGATGCCATTGCGGCAAATGACGAGCTGCAGGCAGCTGAGTCGTATGATGAAATTTTAGCAAGGGCAGAAGGCGCCATGAACCAGCTGGTAGAGGAATCCTTAGCGGCAGGCGGAGGAAATGTATTGGTCGTATCGTCAGGAAGCCAGATCCCAACCATTTTGGAAATGTACGTTCCCGATGACTATAATGGCGAATCCATCGGCAATTGTTCGGTGACGATATTAAAGTACAAAGACGGCGCTTATACGCTGGAAAGTATTGGGGACAGCAGCTATGTTGAAGATTAATCCGAAAATAAGATTTGGGCGGAGGAAGCTTTCTCCTTCCGTTATTGATCGGATATGACTTGTAACTTATTCACCATATAGCCCTTGTGACTATATCATTTTTACCAGGAGGATTGACCATGGAAAACAGAGTACCCAAGGGGTTCCCGGAGGGGTTTATGTGGGGCGGCGCTTTCGCTGCTAACCAGATGGAAGGGGCGTTCGACATCGATGGAAAAGGCTGGTGTGTGGCCGACATCAATGAATTTGTCAACGACGTGCCTATCGACCAGAAATCCAATGCGGAAGTAACCACCCAGTTTGTTAAGGACGCGATGGCATCCAAAGACCGGATTTTCCCCAAACGTCATGGCATTGATTTTTACCATACTTATAAAGAAGACTTAAAATTATTGGCGGAACTCGGGCTGAAAACCTACCGCACATCCATCAACTGGGCGCGCATCTTCCCTAACGGCGACGATGCGGAACCCAATGAAGCCGGATTAAAATTTTACGACGATTTATTCGATGAACTCCTTGCGAACGGCATGGAACCAATGATTACCATCTCCCACTATGAGATTCCCCTGAATCTGACTTTGAATTACAAAGGATGGTATTCCAGGGAAGTCATTGACTTCTTTGAAAAATATTGCAAGACGGTATTCGACCGTTATGCCGGAAAAGTAAAATATTGGATTATTGTCAACCAAATCAACCTGATCGTACACGAATCCTTTAACCATCTCGGCGTAGCGGAAGACGTGGTGGAGGATGTGCTTTCCGCCAAATACCAGGCGGTACATAACGAAATGGTTGCCTGCGCAAGAGCTGCCAAATATGCCCACGAGAAATACCCTGAAATGCAGATCGGCATGATGCTCTGCGGCGGCCCCGACTATCCGGCCACCTGCAAACCGGAAGATATACTGGCAACCCTGCGCCATAACCAGATGGAATACTTCTTTGGCGACGTGCTGCTGCGCGGTTACTATCCGGGCTATGCCTTCCGTTTCTTTGAAGACTTTAACATCCAGGTGGAATTTGGCGAGCATGACGAAGAGGATTTGAAACATACGGCGGACTTCTTCTCCTTCTCCTATTATTATACAAGGATCTGTTCCAAAGAAAGCTTTGAAGACGGAAACAATTCTTCCAGGAACAAAGAACTTCCGGCCAATCCGTGGGGATGGAGCATTGACCCTATCGGTCTACGGGTTTTATTGAACGAATTCTATGACCGTTACCAGAAACCGATTTACATTACGGAAAACGGCGTCGGATACTATGACAAACTGGAAGAGGACGGCCATATCCATGACCCTTACCGCGTGGATTATTACCGCGCCCATATCGCACAAATGAAAGAAGCGATCAAAGACGGCGTTGACCTGCGCGGCTATTACGCATGGGGCCCTCTCGATATTATCAGCTGTTCTTCTTCGGAAATGAGCAAACGTTATGGCTTTATCTATGTGGATTTGGACGACTATGGAAAGGGAAGCGGAAAACGCATCAAAAAGGATAGTTTTGCATGGTACCAGAAAGTCATCGCTTCCAACGGCGAGGATTTGGCTTGATGAGAAAAAGGTATTTTTTCTTCGATATCGACGGAACGCTGATTCCCGAGACAGGAGGTTCCGAGATACCGCCCAAAGTCCGGGCAGCGCTGGAGGAGCTGGAAAAAAACGGCCACTTTTGCGCGATTGCCACAGGCAGGGGTCATTGCGAAGCGGAAAACATCAGGAAATCCCTTGGCTTTGCCAATATGGTATGTGACGGCGGCAACGGGATTGTCCTGGATCACAAGCTGGTATCTTTGGAACCCCTCCCCTATGAACTATGCCGCCAGCTCATTGAAGAATGCGAGGAATGCGGCTATTCATGGGGGATTTCCCCGGAAGACAAATGCTACTGTGTCACCCCGTATGAAGGTTTTTCCGTTTTTTCTTACATGGATCTGCATGTGAAAAAGGGAATGAGGTTCGACGATTACAAACAGGTTATGAAGCTGTTTATCCTATGCCCCCCAGGGCAGGAAGACAGGATGCCGACTCTCCGGGAGCTGGCATGGTGCCGTTACTTTGACCACCCTCATATTTTCGTGGAACCGGCGGACAAAGCGCGGGGAATCCGGCAGATCATGGATCATCTCCACGCCCCCTATGAAGATGCGGTCGTATTCGGGCGACGGGAAAAACGATTTTTCCATGTTCACGGACGAGTGGTTCTGCATCGCCATGGGGAACGCCCTCCCCGAGCTAAAGGAAAAAGCGGATTATGTCACCCTGCCGGCTTCCCAGGAAGGCGTCGTGCATGCTTTGAGAAACTTTGGGTGGATATCGTAAAAAAGTCAAACAAAAATTGCCAGGGGGTTTCCTGGAGAGTTGTGCTGTACACCGCAACTCCCCAGGAAACCCCGTCTTTTTTATATCAGATATCTTTTCCCATGCTCTTTACCGGCTGTTTTTATAATATCCAAAAGGTTGTCTCTAAAGATGCCGTCCGCCTCTCCCAGCAATGGCATCAGCCTTTCCATAATAAACGTTTCATCCGCAGTATGTGCCAGGAAATGATGCATTTGGCTGTCCCAATATGAATTTTTCTTTAAATCTTCCAAAATGTACTGCATCCCGTTTTCAGTAAAATCATCAGGACACGTTTCCAGTTTTGGAATGATATGTTTCAGCAATACTTGTCTATAAGGGCAGGTTACATCATTAAATCTTTTCAAAAACTCTGCTTTGGATTGAGAACCTGTATATTGAGTCAAAAATCCTGCTATCTGCATTGACTGCCATTCTCTCCATCTGCCGGTTTTATCCTGTTCCAATTCCTCTATCCAATCCAGCCACCAATCGATATTTTTTATTTCACATCTTCGAAACCCTTTTATTTCAGGCGGCAGAAAACTGCCCATCAGCCCTGACAGCAGCTTCGGCTTTTTCAGCATCAGAAGCTGCGCAAACAAGTTTTCCCTTCCTCTCCAGACCAGCTCCATCTCACCCAGCAATTCATAAAACGGTATCTCCCATCCCTCTTCCTCTTCTTTTGCAAAAGGCAGCCATTTCAATATCTGAAAAACTTCCGCCTGGTTTTCCGTCCCTATGCTGGCCAGAACCGCTGCCCTGGTCAGCATATCATAGAATTCCGCTTTTTGTTTTACATAATCCCGCAGATCAGTCCTGTTTTTCAGAATCTCCCGTAAAGCGTGGAATGCATACACATGACCATACAGGCAATCGGCCAATCGGTCGATATGCTCCTTTGTTATAATGTCCCACGGCAGTTCTTCTTCACAAACAATCATTAAAAGGTACATCGTTGCCGGTGCCTCTCTATATCCCATCGTTAATAAATGCACCGCCATCACAAAGCTTAACGCCGTTTTCTTTTTCCCTAGGTATGCACAGAAAATTTTGCTGCGTATGGCCGATAATTCTGCAGATTCCGAACGTTTCGCCACGATAGACAGAACGTAGTTTTCCTCAAATTTTTGCATGATAAGACCCAATGCAGAAATAAATCCTCTGAATTCCCCGCTGTCCAGCCCTCTTGTTGTACTTATTTTCTGAATATGATCAGCCATTTCCAGCAGTGCCTTCAAATCCGGCTCCTCTACAATTTGACTTAAAATTTTGCCTAACCCTTCACAAAAAAAATTATCCGCTGCACGCCGGAAAAGCAGTTCCATCAATTCATCCTTGACAGCATCCCCTTTTAATTTCCATAAACAGCATGCCGCCGAGCCGCCAATACGGCCGCCTAAGCCTATAATCCTTTGTATTCTTTTTTCATTCTCCTCCGAAATCCGCAGATCGTATTCCAGCCAATCCTGGATTCCATCTTCATGCCGGAGCCTTATTTCTCTGTTTTCTGCAATCTCTTCTAAAATCCGCCGAATCACTTCCTCTCTTTGAAACTCCATATATTGAACAGACCGGAGAACCAGTTCGAAATCAATGGAAAATAAATGGTTTATGAATTCTTCCACCCGATCATTCGGAAGCAGGTTCATCATAAAAAATACAGCCTGATCCCAGCGGTAACACTTTACTTTCTCACGAATTATTGTTTGATCCCTCCAATAAATCCCCATCAGTTCCTTTGCTGCCAGATATTCCGTGATCGTCTGATGTACGAACGTTATTGTTCCATTGCTGTGCGGAACTATAATTCCCTTATAAATCAGCCAGTTTACGATCTCCTCTTTCTCTCTCATTTCCTGAACAATATGCTGCGCATCCATTCCTTCATATATAAATCCGGCAGGAAAGGCCTCAATGCCGGCATCCAGCGCCCGGTAAGCCGCTGAAGACAAAGCTTTTCCGATTTCTGCCCTTCTCCCAAATCGATCCGAAAAATCCTTTTGCAGATTCCAAAAAAACTCCCTGTAAAAATGCTTCGGCTGCAAAATATTCTTTATATCTATTTTTCCGCTGATCATATACTGGAAGTAAAAAGGCTTACTGAGAATTCCCTGCATCACCTTATTTAACTCTATCGTCATTCCCCTTTTCGCCAATTCCGTATGGATCGTATCCTTGTCAATCTCGTCCAGGACATAGATAGGAAATCCAAAAGCTTCCAGACCGTCTGCAGTTCTTGATCCTACTACCACCGCATGTTTCGATCCGGCAAATACCTTTTTAAAGTCCTCCAAATACTTTCCGTTATCCCAATATTGCTTCGGCATCTCATTAAAAGAATCCAAAAAAATTTTACACCGGCATTCTCCAATCACCTTCTCTGACGGCAGCGTCCTTGAAAATTCTTTTTCGATCATTCCCTCCAGATCGCCGTCATATAGTTTCAAATCGATATATACCGGCACGACGATCTGACGAAAATCCATGTTCTTTGCAAAAGGCATGGTTTTATCTGAAAATCCGCTTCCTTCCAAACATTTATCATTGAGTTCCTGCGCTATAGAGGCGGCGGCCCTGCGCATCGCATAACTTTTTCCTGCCCCCGGCGCTCCAACCAGTACTGCACGACTTTCATTATCCGTTAAGAACCTTTCCACAAGGCTTCCATTATACTTGTCTATGCAAAATCCCTTCGTATGAATGGAATCCCGGTAGATATGTATTCCAAATTCCGTCTCTGCTTTTTCATATTTACGGAATCCTGCCGCATATCTCATCAATGCAAGAATTATTTCCGACTGCGTTCGATCCGGCTCTTTTTTACCATTTTCTTCTTTCAAGAGTATCCCATGCAATTCATCATGCAACGTTTCCAACAATTCCAGCAAGGGGGCATGGCTTCTTGAACCATCCGACTCCATCCTTGTTTCATACCCTACCAGATGGATGCCATAATGCCTTTCCCAATAATCGGCTTCTCCCTCTTCCACATCTGCCATAATTGCATAATGGTCTCTCACGTTTCCTTGATAAATATTGGAAAGAATATCCCTGATATAAAGGAAATCGGGATCTTTTAACCCAAACCCCATACATACAAGCGGTCTACTGACCATCAGCGTTTTCAAAGTTTCCAGAGCCATATGCCTTTCGCCATGCAAAAGCAGAGAGCGGTATTGTTCCCTTGTCAGAATAATACTCTCCACATCTTCAATATCCCCATGGGGTTTATAAACGAAATTCTCCGCCCTGGCCTGTAATATCCTACCCATCTCGGATAACTGACGGTTGGTGACAACCATGGCCGGCTCTTTTGTCCGCCATTTTTCAATTCCCATTTCTATCAGTTTATCGTAATTGGTCGTTATAAAACATTTTACCCCCAAATCCAATATCTTTTTATGTATCTCATGAGGCTCCGCTTCCCCGTAATGACACGCACTGGTCATAAAATCGGTGATCTGCGGCTTCGTCAGCCGGTCAAATCCATAGCTCGCCGCCTGCAGCAAATCCCCGCCCGCAATCTCTCTTTTTACCAAGGAACTGTCTATCCCGCATTTCTCCATAAAACCGGCCAGCTTGTCCAATAATAATTTCCAGGAAGGCAACCCCGACCACACGGATATCCCTGAACCTATCAATATGACGCAGTCTTCTTGTTTTAATGCTGTTACAATGCCTTTCAGGCTGTCTTTTTTCATTGGTAAGCATACCTCTTTCGTTAAAAACTTCTTTTTATTCTATAAGCTGTCAACTCCTATTTATACATCAAGTATCTTAGCATTAGAGCAAGCCTTTATCAATAAGATTCCTGGAACTATCCCCAATAGTTTGTTAAGAAATGCCTCTATGATGCGGCTTAAAAAAAGCGGCATTCCTATTCCTCTGCCGAAAATAAGAAACGCCGCTTGATAGCCGCTGTATAAAGTTTTCATTTTTCCTTGCTGCCGACACGCCATGTCAGCTTCGCTTGCATTAATTTATACTTAAACCGGCGCTTGCATATCCCGCAACTGTATTGAGCAATGATACTCCGCTTGCCGTCGCTGAAAATACCAGCATCAACCGAGTTTGAGCCGTTACAGGAATGTTAAGTCCTGTAAGCGAACCATTCAGCAGCGTGCCAATGGATACGACTCCCGAAAGTGACGGCGTCAGATTGATCTGCGTTCCCGCAATCGGAGAAAAAACATTATTTGGCGTTGTAGACTGATAAATCTGCGCTCTTATCGTAACCGTAGAACCTATTAAGGACAAGCCTACCGTAGTGCTGAAAAATGCGCTGAACGAAGTAATGGTACCATCCCGCGGAACCTGAAATGCAAAGTTGGAAAGCGTTCCGCTGGCATTTGTGATATCAATCGTTGCCCCCAAAACCGTAAGGCCTTGCGCACTGCTTCCAAAACCGACAAAAGCGGGAATTCCTGCAAGCCCTCCGGCAATTGTTGTCAAAGAAACCGGAAGCCCTGATGCAAAAGGAATGATAGCTCCCGTACCAGCGGCTCCTGTTGGACCGGTGGCCCCGGTGGCTCCTGTTGGACCGGTCGCTCCTGTGGCTCCATCGGCTCCTGTCGCTCCTGTAGCTCCCGTCGGGCCTATCGCTCCGGGCGCTCCATCGGCTCCCGTTGCTCCTGTAGCTCCCGTCGGACCTGTCACTCCGGGCACTCCATCGGCTCCCATTGCTCCTGTAGCTCCCGTCGGACCTGTCGCTCCGGGCGCTCCATCGGCTCCCGTTGGACCTGTCGCTCCGGGCACTCCGTCGGCTCCTGTCGCTCCTGTAGCTCCCGTCGGACCCGTCGCTCCGGGCACTCCGTCGGCTCCCGTTGGACCTGTCGCTCCGGGCGCTCCGTCGGCTCCTGTCGCTCCTGTGGCTCCCGTCGGACCTGTTGGACCATCATCTCCCGGGCAACCCTTCGGCCCTTGCGCGCCATTCGGGCCTGTCACGCCCTGAATCCCTTGCAAACCAGTCACGCCTTGCGGACCCATAGGGCCGGTTGGGCCGGTTGCTCCTGTTGGACCCGGAATGCCTCTGGGTCCCTGAAGCCCCATATCTCCCTGTGGTCCAGCAGGTCCTGCCGGGCCGGTCGGTCCTGCCGGACCCTGAGGCCCCATATCTCCCTGCGGACCTTCACATCCCGGATCTCCTTTTGGTCCGATATCACCGCGGACTCCTTGAATTCCCTGAATTCCTTGCGGCCCAGCGTAACCTCTCGGCCCTGCACAACCCCTTGGACCCGTATTTCCAGTAGGACCTACCGGCCCTGTGTTTCCCCTGGGGCCTCTTGCTCCGGGAACACCGGGAATTCCCTGCGGCCCCATAGGGCCCTGATCCCCCCTGTCGCCTTTCGGTCCTGGGCATCCCATATCTCCTTTGGCTCCCTGCGGACCCATAGGACCCTGATCTCCCTTAGGCCCTGCCGGCCCACGTTCACAGCAGGAAAAATGACATTGGCTCTGACAATCATTACATAAATTTCTATTATCCATATAATCCGTTTCCTTTCTAAATCATTCAAAAAAATACTTGAAAATATCTTTTTCTACAAATATTTTATGTTTGCTCAAAAAAAAGTTACATATTTTAGAAAGATTCAGAATATATTAGGAATATATTACAAACTGGAAAATACAGGCAACAGAATTATAATTTCAAACGCCTTTAAAAATATGCGCTAGGAAATTCTCAAACTGTCAAAATATTGTCTGTTATAAAGATATGCTTTTGAATAAGGTTTACAAGCTCCTGCTTTTTCATTATATTCTTTTGCCTTCTTCCGGTCCCCTATTCTATCATAACATACGCATAGCTGCATATAAGGAATATAACCATAACAGTCTAAAAGGATAAACCCGCCCAAATATTCATTTTTTGGTCTGCTTAAAGCAGTTTCATACCAATAGATCGCCGTATGGTAATTCCCATGCTCCAAAAAGTATTTTCCAATTTCGCAGCACAATTCAGCTCTCGGCAAATCAAAGCTCATACTGCGCAAAAGAGAATTTAATGCGGATTCTTCCCTCCCCAAACCGTAATAACAATTTGCACAGACGGCACACGCTTCTATTTTATTTTCAATCCACCCCTCCTCAGAACGCAGGAATTGTTCCAGTACGGAAACAGCTTCTTCATACTGTTTGTGATAGTATAATTCTCGTCCATAATAATATTGCTGCCGCGGCTCTAATATTCTTCCTTCTGCCAGCGCCTTCCGATATATATTAAGATTCCGGTCAGGATCGCCGGCGTTTCTTTTTTTGTGAGAAACTGCAATATCAGAATACACAATGTTTCCGCTTGGAGGGATCACTTCATGGACTGCCCCGACCCAGCGGTACTCGGAACAATTTTTGATCCATCTCTCCCTAAAATAAGAAAAAGAAGGTTTCCCGTCCTCGTCAAAAGCAGTATTATATTTCATCATTACAATATCAACGTCCGATGACAGCGTCTGCTTTAAGTGCAGAAATTTATCCTTTTCTGTTTCTTCCAGTACATCGTCGGCATCCATCCACATACAGAAATCCATCGACGCCTTTGAAAAAGAATAGTTCCTGGCATCGGAAAAATCCTCCTGCCAGGGATAAGAATATATCTTTGCCGTATATTGAGACACGATTTCCACAGTCCGGTCCTCGGAACCAGTGTCTACGACGATAATTTCGTCTACCAAATCCGCCACACTTTTCAGGCACCGGGTGATATGCATCTCCTCATTTTTAACAATCATGCAAAGACTTATTGTCGGCATCTTGAAACCTCCCTCCTAATTGAATGATTGCCTGGCAAGCTTTTCTATACATAGATTCATATTTATTCCAGTCACATCTGCCGAAGAATCCCATGCAAAGCACAATGTGGACGCACATGGTATTTCAATAATAAAATATCTTGATACCGCAAGTATTTCTCTCCGTTTCTCAGACTCCGCATATGTGCAATATACCATCTGCACACAGTCGTTTAATAATGGCATAACCTGAATAAACCCATGCTTTTTAACGGTCGCAGATACATAATACCAGATTGCATAGCATCCAGGCGTCAGCGATATGGAATAACCGTTGCATAACGATATATTTTGAGTGATATCCGGTATATCCACTTTAAACGGAAGGCTTCCGTTTTCCGGCAATCTCAACTCCTGTCCTAAAAATGATGCAAATATACTGTTCTGCGGATATCCGGGCGGCCCCGCCGGACCACGCGCTCCGGGTTCTCCTCTAGGCCCCTGCGGTCCTGTGGCCCCTTGCGGCCCTTGCGGTCCTGTAACTCCCTGCGGGCCAGTTTCTCCCCGTTCTCCTGCACAGCCCGGCGGCCCCGGTTTTCCCCTCGGCCCCTGCGGCCCGGGTTCTCCCCGTTCTCCTCGACAGCCCGGCGGCCCCGGTTTTCCCCTCGGCCCCTGCGGCCCGGGTTCTCCCCGTTCCCCTCGGCAGCACGGCGGAACCGGCTCTCTCTGTTCCCCATCACAGCACGGCAGGCCAAATCCCCTGTTTTTTCCCTTGCCGCACGACAGAACGGACTCCCCCTGTTCTTCCTCACAGCACGGCGGCCCGAATCCCCCCTGTTCTTCCTCACAGCACGGCGGCCCGAATCCCCTCTGTTCTTCCTCACAGCACGGCGACCCCGGGGTTCCCCTTGGTCCCTGCAGCCCGGGTTCTCCCCGTTCTCCCCGGCAGCACGGCGGAACTGGCTCTCTCTGTTCTTCCTTACAACACGGCGACCCTGACTTTCCGTCTGCCTCTTCGCAAACCTTTTCCTTGCATTTCCCAAAATAGCCGCTGTTATTGCATGTATCAGAACTCACCGCTTCCTCTTCCTCCGATACACAATCGGATTTAGGCTGCGCCGTGTTTTGACAATAATTCCTCTGAAAATTTCTTCTTCTGCCAAACAAATTTGGCGGATTAAACATCCAATTAGAATTAAAATTATTCAATAATAATCACCTCATTCATACTCGGTCTCCAGAAATGATACGCTTACCAAACCTTTTACTATCCCTCCGAAAGAAACTGCCCTATGGCAGCTTCCTAAAGGTATAATAAATTATATGCATCAAACATATTTTTGTTTTTGACGGGTTCCTCGTAAACGCTTATGGTGTTATTCGTTAGTTTATCAGAACTAAAAATCTCCGTTTGTTTGGAGCCGCATCTGTATGACAGGCGATTTACTATTGCCATTAAAAAAACGAACCTGTGCTATTGCACAGATCCGTTCATTTACGCCTCCTCTTCTTTCCCTTCCTGGCGCGGGTACCAGTTTTTCCCTGCCTTTTCTGAGGCAGAAGGTATCTCTTCCCCTGCTGCGCGCCGGCAGTTTCTATAATATCCATCGCATTGCCCCTCAAAATTTCATTCCCGCTTTCTAAGAGCGGCACCACTCTTTCCATAATAAACGGTTCAGCCGCGATATACGCAAGAAAATGATGTTCCCATCCGTTCCAATGCGTAATTTCTTTTAAATCTTCCAATATATATTGGATCGTGTCTTCCGAAAAATCATCCAGACTTGCTTTTAACCCGGGAATGATATACCTTAAAATCATTTTCCTGTAGGGATAATCTGCATCGTTGAATTTTTCCAAAAACCTGTCCCTGGACTTCGCATCCATAGATTGGGCCAAAAATCTCGATATTTGCAATAACTGCCATCTGCTCCTGTCTTCTTCCCCATCCTTTTCCAATTCTTCGATCCAGTTCAGCCACCAATCCATATTTTCTATTTCAAAAGTTCCAAATCCCGTAATGCCAGGCGGCACGGAACCGCCCATCAGCCCTGCCACCAACTCCTGGTTTTTCAGCGCCAAAAGCCGAATAAACAATTCCTCCCTTCCCGTCCATTTGAGCCTTATTTCCTTAAGCAGCCGGAAGGGCTGAGCCTCCAGTTCATCCTCTTTCATGAAAAGCAAAGATTCCAATTCCCGGAAAACATCCTCCTTGTTTTCCGGGTCTATGCAGACTGACATTGCAGCTTTAGCGATTCCACGGTGTGAATTTGCTTTCCACCGTACATAATCTTTCAAATCCTCTCTGCTTTCCACGATCTCCTGCAAAGCCTCAAACGCCCATACACCATGATCCAGGCAGTCGAGCAGCCTGTCGATATGTTCCTCCCGAAAGAAGTCCCATGGCATAGCTTCTTTGGAAAAACGCACCAGAAAATATACCGCTATTGACGCCCTTTGATATCCCTGCATGAATAAGTCCATCGCCATCACAAGGCTCTCCGCCGTTTTCCTTTCCCGCAGGTAATCGCAAAAGATCTCCTCACCTATGGAAGGCGCTTTTGCAATCTTGGAATCCCCTATCAATATGCTGCGGACGCTCTCTTCTCCGAACTTTTGCAGAATAAGCGCCATCGAGCAAATAAACCCCTGCCCCTTCTCAATCTCCTTTTCCTCAATAGTTGCAAACTGCCGGACTTCGCCCACCATTTTTTGAAGCGCCCCCAAATCCTCTTCTTCCACAATCTCGCCCAAAATTTCAGCCGCCCCGTTCCGGCAAAAATTATAATCGGACGCATGCTCCAAAAGGAGACGCATGCACTCTTCCTTGATAGCATCCCCCTTCCATCTCCACAGGCAAAACAGCGCCGAACCGCCAATGCTGTCCCCAAATTCGATCACCTTTCTCAGGTTTTTTTCATTTTCCTCCGAATACTGCAAGTCATACCGAAGATACTTATCAATTCCCCATCGATGCCTGCCTCTTATCCCCCGGTTTTCTATGATTTTTCTTAAGATTTTCTTTTCCACTCCCGCCCTCTGGAACTCCATGTATTGAACAGCCCAAAGAACCAGCCCGAAATCAATTCTAAATAAATCATCAATAAAGTCTTCCACCTCATCATCCGAAAGCAGGTTGACCATAAACAGCACGGTCTGGTCCCAACGATAAAACCTTATTTTCTCACGGACGACCTCTTTATCCTTCCGGTAAAAACAAAGCAATTCCTTCGCCGCCAGATATTCCGTGACCGTCTGGTGTACAAACGCTATCTTTCCGTTACTGTGCGGTATTAAAATTGCTTTATAAATCAGCCAGTTTACGGCCTCTTCCTTCTCTTCCGTCCTGCCAAAAACATTCTGCCCATCCATTCCTTCATAGATGAATTCAACCGGAAATGCTTCTATGCCCATGTCCAGCGCCCGGTATGCCGCTTTGGATAAAATTGTTTCGATCTTCGCTGTTTCAGAAAAGCGCGCGGTAAAATCTTTCTGCAAGTTTCCAAAAAACTCATTATAAAAATGCTTTGGCTGCAAAATATTCTTTATATCAATTTCTCCGCTGATAATATGTTGAAAGTAAAAAGGCTTGCTGACAATCCCAAGCATGACCGCATTTAACTTTACCGTCATTCCCCTTTTTTCCAATTCTTCATCGATCGTATCCCTGTCGATCTCATCCAGATAATAAACCGGAAACGGATATTCCTCCAGCCCGTCTGAAGTCCTCGCTCCGATCACAACCGCCGCATTCCCGAACTGGTCAAAAACCTTTTCAAAGTCCTGCCGATACTTTCCCCCGTCCCAATACTCTTTCGGCATTTCATTAAACGAATCGAGGAAAATTTTACACCGGCATTCCTTCCTGATCATTTCCGGTGGCAATGTCTTTGAAAATTCCTTTTCTATCATCCTTTCCAGATTGCCGTCATACAATTTCAAATCAATATATACCGGCACATCCATTTGACATAAATCGATGCTTTTGCCATCGGACACGCTCTCTTCCAGGCATTTTTCATTTAATTTCTGTGCCATTTCTGCAGCCGTCTGACGCATCGCATAACTTTTCCCTGCTCCCGGTGCCCCGATCAATACCGCATGCTTTTTGACGCCCATTAAAAAGTTTTTCACAAAGCTTCCATTATATTTATCCGCATAACGCATTTCCGTCCGGTCAGACTTCCTATGGACGCGTATCCCGAACTCTGTCTCCGCCCTCCTGTATCCGGCAAACCGCGCCGCGTATCTTATGAATGCAAGAATTGTTTCCGCTTTATCCTGCCCCACATCCGCCTTTCCTCCCACATCCGTTTTGTCAGAAGCATGCAATTCGTCATTTAAAGTTTCCAGCAGTTCTAGCAAGGGGGCATGGCTTCTGGCACCGTCCGGCTTCGCCTCCGTTTCGTAACCGATCAAATGGATGCCGTAATTCCTCCTCCAATAATCGGCCTCCGCATCTTCCACATCCGCCATAACCGCATAATGATCCCTGACATTGCCTTGGTAAATGTTGGAAAGGATATCCCTGATATACAAAAAATCGGGATCCCGAAGTCCGAACCCCATATATACGACGGGCCGGCTGACCATCAAAGTCTTCAAAGTTTCCAAAGCCATATGCCTTTCGCCGTTCAACAGCAGGGAACGGTATTGCTCCCTCGTTAAAATAATGCTCTCCGCATCCCCCACATCCCCATGGGGCTTATAGATAAAATCAGTCGCCCTTGCCTGGGATATTCTCCCCATTTCGGCCAACTGGCGGTTTGTAACGACCATTACTGGTTTCTTTGCCCGCCACTTCTGGATTCCCATCTCGATCAACTTATCGTAATTGGTCGTTATAAAGCATTTTACCCCCAGATCCAATATCTTCTTGTGGATCTCCTGGGGTTCCGCCTTCCCGCAGCGGCATGCACGGAGCATAAAGTCTCTGATCTGCAGCTTTGTCAGCCGGTCAAATCCATAGCTTGCCGCCTGCAGCAAATCTCCGTTTGCGGCTTCTCTTTTTACCAAGGAATTGTCTTCCCCGCATTCTTCCATATAATCGGCCAATTCATCCAATAACCCCGCCCAGGAAGGCAGTCCCGACCAGATGGAAATCCCCGATCCGATAAATAATACGCAATCTTCCTGCTTTAATGCTGTTATTATGCCTTTCAGCCTGTCCTTTTTCATTGGTAAATCCGCCCCTTTGCTGATTCTTCTTCAAATGCATAAAAATGCTGCCTTCCACCACCTTCTAATACTTGGTCCAGTCTTTTTTTCTCCTGATTTCATATGGTTTCCAATAATCATTATACAACCCAAAAAATTCAGATAATACAGGCATCATATATTTTTGCTTTTCCAGCCTTTTAATCCTATTGACCAATTTCTTAATGATTTCAAATACAAATTGAACAGAATAAGATTGAATAATATCTCTCGATTCATATTCTTGCAGAACCCCCATTGCATTCGTTATTTCATTACCCTGCAAATCATGAAATTTCACAAGACTGATGGAATCTATTATATTTGCAAGTTCTTCTTTATTTGAGATGTTCTTTGTTTTCTTTGAAAAATTCAAAATATCCTGAGATAACAAATACCAGTCAGAAAGCGGATCTTCATATTCTATACTGGTATTCATCATACTGTCTATGTTGTAATAACGTGACCTTTTCGCAAAATCATTTAAAAATCCAATGATCTTCACATGCAAAGGATTACTTTCAAAACGAATTCCTATATATTCGCAAAGTTTTATCAGGTCATGTCCAAATTTGCGGGGATTAATATCTGTAGGAAAGGCTCCTTCATGATTCACTCTATACTCATTGATGATAATAATTTTCAACAATCTTTCAATGCCAATAGATAGTGAAAAAAAAGCTTGGTAGTAAAGTCCCTTATTATACAAATCAGCCTTTCTCAATGCATTCAACCCATTTCCCAGCAAAGATGCCGTTAGGTTCGCCTCATTCGCCAAATTACGTTCTTTATCTGTAAACATTTTCCCTCCTTAATTACAGGCTTTATCCACTTCCGCAATCATGAAATTCCTCACACTCCAAATCGCTTACATCCGGCAGAAGCGTTTCTTTGTTTGCCAGCGTGTGTGCCATCTGTACAGAAAGTTCCGACCGATTCAGAGCTTCTTCAGATATGACCAACCTTTCAAGTTCTTCACACCATTCTGTGCTAATTCCTTAAATTATTTTGTTTTACATGGTCTGTATGCTGGCTGTTATTCCTGCTTAAGCAGAAGCCCCATACTGTAATCTAAAATTTTTTCCTTACGCTCTCTTAACATAATTTGGTAAAATTCCTTTTGCATAGGTGTAATAAACGGTGTTTCCTCTACCAGACAGTTAATTTTCCCCATGTCAATCCGGGCATATATACGTTTCAGTGCAGCATTGCAATCCGGATTTTTTAGGGATGATATATATTCAAAATAAGAAACCTTTTTTCCATCTTCCTCCACCGCTGAAGTTGGAAAGACAAAGATTCGTCGGTCAATCTCACTCTCATTTTCCAGCACATCCTTCATATCCTCTGCTGCCAGTTGTGGATAAAGACAGGAACCGCAGTCATAAATCGGAGCCATTCGGGCGGTCTGTTTCTCCTCATCTACCAGAATGCCCCAGTTTCCATTGTGACGGTCAAAATTACCAAGCAGAGCATCTGCAATAAACATGTCCCAAAAAAACTGTGCCATCTCCTGTTGCGGCACAAGTGTTTGTTCGCCAATTGTCGCCATAATGGACGACAATTCCGTGCCATATCCGTTCTGTTCGCTGTCAACACAGGTATTCTTAAGCTGTGCAAATTCAATCAGTTTCTTTCCACCAGCAGTAAAATCCCGGCAAGCAGCCACTACTTTTTCCTTGCCTTTTTTGTTCGTATAAGTGCCAAGCAAGGTATCCTGAACATCAATTCCTAATAATTCATATATATGGCAGGCAAGATATTCACTGATGCATCCGTTGGAATAACTCATGTTTTTGTTCCGTCCCGCTATGGATGGAAATTTTAACATATATCCTTTTCCATCATACGTTATATGGATTTTATTTCCGTTCGCACCTCCATATGCCTTAAATTTGTTTACTTCACAGGATGTAAAATCAATCATTTTCTTCCACCTCCTCATCTGCAAACAGATACTTTTTCCGCAGGTAATCTGCCTGTTCCTTTGTGATCCGTCCGCCCCACTGACATGCATTGATGGAGCCATACAATTCTCCCCACAGGCAGTCCATGTGGGATACCTGTTCTTTTTCTCCCTGAATGTATTCGCCCAGTGCCTTTCTTAAACTCTCCGGCAACCCCATTTCCAAATACGTCTTATTTTCAGGCTTTCCTCCCTCATCTCTGTCGTTTCCTGTTTCCAGAAGGAGCAATTCCTCCATGCTGATTTCCAATGCCCTTGACAATTTGGCAAGCGTCGCTGCATTGCATCTCTCAAATCTTGTCTTCCCTGAGCAGATATCGGACAAAGTTGCCCAAGGCACTCCGCTTATCTTGGATAACCGATAGCGTGATAATCCTCTTTCCTCTAACAATTCCCCGATCGTCATATTCTTTACCTCTCATCTGCAACCCTTTCAGGTATTTGATAAAACTTTCTCTGTTGATATACATTATATCGGTGTTCCGATAGAATGGCAATAGAATTATACGCAAGCATTTTGTGAACCCACCCTTTTGCATACTCGCTGACAAGCTTTCACAAAAGAATACCTCCAAACCTTTGATGACTTGGAGGTATTTCATTACCTTTTTTACGCAAGTTCCAATTCTTTACCCTTGACAATAGCTTCTATCTCTTTTATATCCTTATCAATAGCAGGCGCTATCTGTTCTGCCGTAAAGCCATTATTATGCATCGTTATAATTGCCAGTATACTTTTTTGTCCTAACAGCCGTTTGGCACTCTCATCATACTGCACCTTCTTATCTGTAAACCGCCTAATTCTTCTCTTTTCCACAATACTGCATCATAATTATTACTTCCACATGCCCACAAAACGGAAACATATCCACACATACGCCCTTCACCGCCCGATACCCCCGTTTCCCCATATACTCCAGATCTCTCGCCAGAGTTTCCGGATTACAGGAAATGTACACTATCTTTTTCGGCGCCAGTTCCACGAGAGAATTCAAAAACACTTCATCACTGCCGGTTCTGGGCGGGTCCATAAACACCGTATCTACCCTTTCCTTCTGTTCTGCCAGCTGAACCATAAATTCCCCCGCGTCCTTCTCATAAAAATCGATGTTCCCTATCTGATTTCTTCTGGCATTCGCTACGGCATCCCTTACCGCATCGCCGTTCAGTTCTACGCCGATCACCCTTCCGGCTTTGCCGGCCGCGATCATTCCGATCGTTCCGATCCCGCAATAGGCGTCCAACACCGTTTCCTTTCCCGTAAGGCCCGCATACTCTACCGCCTTGCGATATAGCTTTTCCGTCTGTACCGCATTCACCTGGTAAAACGATTTGGGGGATATTCGAAACGTAATGCCGCACAAAACATCCTCAATATATCCCTTTCCGTAAATCGTCTGCCCCTTATCTCCAAGCACCATGCTTGTCTTTCGGTCATTCACATTAATGACGATCGTCGTAATATCCGGGTGCTGTTTCAACAACGCCTTCACAAAATTATTTTTCGACGGCAGAATCGGTGAAGACAGCACCAGAACCACCATGATCTGCCCCGTCTTCTGCCCTATCCTTACCACCACATGACGCAGCAGACCGTACCCGCTGTCTTCATCATAGGTCTTTATTTTAAAAGACGGAAGCAACGCCCTGACCGATGCGATAATGGCATCTGCTTTTTCATTTTCCAGCACACATGCCTCTATCGGAATAATGTAATGCGTTCCCTCTTTATACACACCCGACAGCGGCTTTCCCTGCCGGTCATGGGTAAATGCCGCGCTTACCTTATTCCTGTAATGCTCCGGTTCTTCCATGCCGATGATCCCTTCCAGACGCACATAAGGTTTCAAAAGCTTCGCCGTCTCTTTTTCCTTCAGCGCGAGCTGCTCTTCATAAGGCAGATGCAGCATCTGACAGCCTCCGCACTCTCCGAAAGCCCTGCACCTGCTTTTTCCTTTCTGCACTTCTTTTCCCATTCTTGCCGGACGGAATTCCTCACCATATTCCTTCCTGTTTCCGGCGGTTCTCTTTCCCCTCTCATTTCCTCTATTCCTTTTTTCAGGCTCGTTCTTTTCCTTTTTTATATATTCTCCTGTTCTCTTTCCCCTTCCTGCATGGCCGGTTTCCAATGCGCTTCCGTCCTTGGATGCATATCTTCCCTTCTTCTTATCTTTATCGCCCCACCCTGCTGCGGCCTTCCCAGTCCCTTTTCTTCTTTCCGTTGCCATTTCCTTATTTTCCTTTCTTCCTAACATGGCCGCCGGCATAAAGCTATGCTCCGCCACGCTTTCCCTTCTCCCGCTGCTGGCCCATGAATGCCTCGGGACACATTTCACTTTTTCGCTCTCCCCGATAACACGAATCCGTTCCCTAATTTCCATCCGACCATTTTTCCATAAATTTTACGACTCTCCGCCGGTATTCCTCCGGCTCCACCAAATGACTCGTGCCATGCGCCGCCCTGTCCACGATAAAAATCTCTTTTTCCGCCGCGCACGCCTCATAATTCTTCCAACTCATCCTCGCCGGCACGAAAACATCCCTGCCCCCGTGGATAAACAATACCGGTATCCGGTTCCTGCGCAGACTTTCCACCGCGCTGCATTCCTGAAAATGAAATCCAGCCTTCCTATTGCATATGTAATCCGCCGCATAGAGAAACGGAAACTTCGGCAGATGGCAGTCCCTCCCAAGAACATAAGCAAAAATATCCCACGGAGAAGTATAACCGCAATCTGCGATGATTCCCTTCACCTGCCCGGGAAGCTTCAGCCCCGTTGCCATAAGCACCGTCGCCCCGCCCATGGAAATTCCCGACAGGAAAATGCTGCATCTCCTTTCAAACCGCCTGGAAATATATTCCGTCCATTGGGCCAAATCATAACGTTCCTTCACGCCAAAACAAATATGCTCTCCCTCGCTCTCCCCATGAGCCCGCTGATGCGGTACGAGGAGATGATATCCCTGTTCATGATAAAATTTCACCAGACCCGAAAAATCCCACACGATCCCTTCATTTCTATAGCCATGCATCAAAATCAATACTCTCCGCGACTCTTTCGGGGCCGGCAGATAATAAGCGACCAGTTTCAGCCCGTCATGGCTCGTCATCGCAATCCTCTCTTTTTTCTGGGACTGGAACCAGGTTTTCCCTTCCTCCATCTCTCCGGTAAAGTCGGCAAAGCCCAATCCAGCCGGCACTTTTTCATCTGCCGTCCGTTTTCCGCCAGTCGGTTCCTTTCCGTCTCCCCATTTTTTCCTTCCCCTGCCGGCGATCACCTCGTTCAGCCGTTCGGCAAGTTTCCTGACTCCCTTCCTTTGAAACAATGAAACGCTGTTATCACGGCAGACCGCCAGTTTAAACAGCTCGTTAGAAATCCCGTATACCGGCAGCGCCAACAGAACCGCTGCCATGCCAAGCAATTTTATTTTTATTCGTTTTCCAAATTTCTGCGTGTTACCAATACTTTTCTCTCTTCCCATCTTTTTCATTTTATTACACCCCACAGATTCCTCTGCCCTACATACTGCTCATTCATCCAATCGACTGCTTCTTCAAGCCCCTTCGCGCTGAAATCAAACTCCATCCTCTGCTTTTTCTGTTCAGGAGTTGCCCCATATCCATAAGGCTCCGGCCAAATAACGGCTTCCAGCCTGACTTCTTCCCCCTCTTTTTTTCGGAGCATATAACGCATTCCCTCCATGCTCCCCGTATATTCTTCTTTTTTTATGTAATTGAACATGTGAAACTTATCTTTATCTATCATTTTTCTTTCATTCTCTCACCTATGGAAAACAGAACTTTCCTGCATGCATAGTGCCCTTTTTACTAATAATTACCGGCAATTTTACCACAATCAGATCCAAATTACAAGTTATTACACATTCCGTTTTTCTACTCGTCCGTTATTTACGTGCGAAAAAATACCCCTCCGCGAAAAACACCCGTAAACTACGTCATAAGTTTTGTGCGTATAAGGGAAAAGGAAAAAATACAAATACCAGAAAGGGAATGGTTCAAAAAGCAGCAAAATGAAAAAACTGAATATCGACTATTTAAATCTATACCGCGGATCCGCGATCGGGATATGCAGCGGCATTGCCCTCCATATCCCCACCTTATCCGAAATTTGCGAATATGGTGAAACCAGATATTATCAAATGGTAACTACCTTGTGTTCAACCGGCATCGATTTCTGCTGGCAGCTCGACGAAATGGGGATTCCATTTGATGAAATATCCGATTATCAATTATTTTGCCAGCTATTGCGCAAATACTATACCGCCGACGACTCCAGGATCTTATTCGGCAGCCGTCTGGATTTGTCAAAAATGAAAACCTGCGTCGATCAGAAAAATAATATTTTACTCATTCAACGGGAGGAGGGAAATGACGACGATATTATGATCGACGAAGACACCTATTTCAAAATAGCTGGCTGTCTGCGGGCCATCCACCACTTAAAAAGGGATGACCGGGTCGCCGGCACCAACAGCTGCCGGAGGGCTTTTATTGAAGACGCAAAAATGGAATATGAAGCCCGCAAGCTGGAACCGGCAAGATCCACCCTGCTGCCCATGATTTCCACCATGGTCAACAGCGAAGGTTTTAAAAGAAATGACAAGACGGTATGGGACATGAATATCTTTGCCTTTATGGACAGCGTAAAGCGCATATCAAAAATTAAAAACGCAGACCTTTTGCTGCGGTCCGGTTATTCCGGTTTTGGTATAGATTTAAAAAAAGTAAGAAAAGAAGAACTCAATTACATGGGAGAGCTGCATTGACCAGCTCTCCTTCCATTTACAAGGAGGATTACACGATATGAAATTTAACCCCAATGAAGTTGTTTTTGAAAAAATCAGATACATCGAGGAATTTGAACCGACCACGAAGCAGCTCTTAAGCAGACTGACCAACGTAAAAGAACCTACCCTGAACTTCACGTCCGAAGGCACTCCCGTTACCGACGCACAGGGCGCTGAAATCGTTACCTTCTACAATGCCGCACAAGGAACCCTTTCCTATACGAACGCGATCCATTCTTTCGACCTGCTGGCAGAACAGTTTTCTTCCGAAAAGAATATTGCCGCTCCTGACAAGAAAATTACCGCTCCCGTCAGCGAAGTCCTGGAAATCGCCGGCAATAAAGTAACATTGAAGTATGTGCCTGTAGGCGTAGCCGGCGCTGAGATTAAATATGTCCAGTTGGTCAACGATGAAAACGAATTCGGCGAAACATTGGAAGTCTCCGCCACAGCCGGCGAAGGCAAATTCACAATCGACGCGGAAAATAAAACTCTGACGTTCCCTGCCGATACCACGGGCAGAGTTATCGTAGATTACGAAGCAGAAATGGAAGAAGCAATCAGCCTGGCAAAGACTACCGATTCCATGCCGCCGATCCGGACGCTGCATGTACATTGCTATTTCCGGAACAAATGCGACAGCAATATCAAATATATCGGCGTTATCACATTCCCCAGGGCGCAGATCGATATCTCCAGCGTGGATGTCAGCCTGACTCCTGACGGCGGCCATACCGTTACATACAAGCTCCAGAAACCTTACTGCGACGAAGCGGGCAAGCTCTGCGAAGTATTCGTATACAAAGATTAAAACAGGGGGGATACCGAAAATGCCAAATGAACCGAATGCGGTCTGCGCCATTTGCGGCCAGAAATATTATGTCTGCCATGCCTGTAAAAGCACAAAGACCCTAACCCCCTGGCGCGTCATTGCGGATACTATGGACTGCTACAAGATCTATACGGTTCTGCGCCATTATACCAATGGTTCCATGCCCAAAGAAACGGCGCAAAAACAGTTGAAAAAATGTATTTTGCCGGAAACATTCCAGCCGCATATCCGGTCCGCTATCGATGAAATCATGCATACCGGTCAAAAAGCTGCAACCCATATCCCAAAAACACCCCGAAAAACAAGTAAGGAAAAATAATGGAAATATATTTGGACAATGCCGCAACCACACCCTTATCCGATCCAATGAAAAAGTATTTAACTTCCATCCTGGATCTTTGGGGCAACCCATCCTCTCTCTATGCAAAAGGTACGGAATCCAAACGGATCATATCCGATGCGCGGCGGTCTGTCGCCAGGTTCATCCATGCCGTCCCGGATCATATTTATTTTACGCCCTCCGGGTCGGCATGCAATACCTGGGCTGTCCGCGGATATGACAAGGCACACCGCCATACCGTCCTGTACTCTCCTATCGCCCACAAGTCCATTCTGCAATGCGCCGAAGATTGTCAATATCCTCATCCGTTAAAAACGGACTGCCACGGATTTATTGACCTCCACGATTTCGAACAACGGTTGGCCTCCTGCCACCTGCCCCCCTTCGTTATCATCGATTATGCCAACAGCGAAATGGGAACTATACAGGATGTAGAAAGAATTATCGCTCTGACACATTCCTGCCATGGAATCGTTTACCTGGACTGTACCGGCAGCATCCCCTCCATTCCCATCGATGTCCAAAAGCTAAACGTGGATATGGCCGGTTTTTCCGCCCATAAGCTGGGCGGGCTGAAAGGGTGCGGCATATTATACAAAAAATCCTTCATAACCCTCCCACCCTTCATTTACGGCAGCCAGGAACAAGGGCTGGTGGGAGGCACCGAAAACATTCTCGGCATCGCCTCGGCCGGCAAAGCCGTTGAGGCATACGATTACTCCTCCATCCGGCCCGATGGCAGGGATTATGTCTACAACGATATTATGAAGCATATCCCTGACAGCTACTTAATCGGCGCTCCGGTCGAAACCGGGAAAAGGCTGCCCCATAACTTATATATCTGTTTTCGGGGTGTGGATGGGGAATCTTTAATGATCCTGCTGGATATGTACGGCATACAGGTTTCCACAGGCTCCGCCTGCAACGGCCGGAGCCTGTCCCCTTCTCCCGCCCTGTCTGCCATCGGAATAAACCGAAAGGATATCCATAGCTGCATACGGTTTAGCTTCAGCGGCAGGGAAACTATAAAAGAACTGGATTACGTATGCGCAACGCTGAAACAATGCGTTGCCGATCTGAGAGGATTTCATGTACCATAAAATGTTATATTGCTGATAAAAAGGAGGATTTTAGCATATTGGACAATCTAAATTTTTTACAAAAAACAGGCGTCAAACTGAAAACTTTGTTCAAAGACCCTTTGGCAAATGCTGCTAAAGAATTAAAAGAAGTAAACAGCATGCTGACCCAAATCAAAAAAACTGCAGACCAGTTAAGCAAAACCGATCTGTCCAACCTTGAAACCGCCGCATTTCATGCGGCGGACAAATATGGAAAACAAGCATCCGGCTATCTTTCCAATTTTCGGAAAATGTATAACGCCGGTTACAAAAATGCGGAAGCCATGGCCGAACTGAGTACGCTTGCCCAGGCTGCCGGAGATCTGGAAGCCAATCTGGCCAATGATTATCTCATTGCAGCGGACGCCGCCTATCAGTTAAAAGGAAATACCGAAGCGTTAAACAAAGTATTGGACGGCCAAACCCATATAGCCGGCCGCTATGCCTTATCTATGGAAGATTTGGCGGAAGCAACCAAAATTGCCGCTTCACAATCCGCCCATTCCGGCGTTTCCATCGATCAATCCACCGCCGCCATGGGCGCTATGATCTCCGTCACCAGGCAAGGCGGCGATCTGGTTGCCAACGCTTGGGAAAGCATTCTTATGAATATCCAACAGGTGGAAGGCGAAACGGAAGACGGAAACTTCCTTAACGCAGAATCATTAAGCAACTATGAAAAAGCCTGTGAAGCATTAGGCGTCTCTTTAAGGGAAATCAAAGACGGAGCATCTTCCCTTCGCGATCCCATGCAGATCTTAGAAGATCTATCCAAGGCATATACCGCTCTGGATGAATCCGACTCCCGCAGAACGGATCTGATCCGGGCAACCGGTGATGCGGAATATGGCAAACAGCTAAACGCCCTTCTTGAAAACTGGGATCTTTATGAAAAGATGCTGGAAGACTATGCGAATGGCGGCGGCTCCGCCATGGAAAAAGCCATGCAGTCCGCCAATAATTGGGAAGGATCCATCAACAGACTTGGCAATACTTTTACTAAAGTGATCCATAATATCGCCAATTCCGACGCCGTTACCGCCGTTATCGACGGTTTTAACGGTCTGCTTTCCGTCATTGATAAAATCACCTCCGGACTCGGTTCCCTTGGAAGCATCGGAATGGGAGCCGGCATATGGGCCGGCATGAAAAACACTGGTAAACGCCGTATGAGTGTACGGATTTCAAAAATATTTTTGTTTTGAATATGCCCTTCATACCTAAGCGGCACATAATTTATATGCATAAGCTATATTTGCATAAATTATGTTGCGCAAAGGCAGGAATGTGTGAGCCTTGTCAACTCACAGTGTTTGCCCCGCGGCATTCTTGCCGCGAAAATAAATCGTAATTGGGGATTGCTGTTCCCCAGTGCTGGGAAGCTATCTTATAGTGAATATATAGTACCGCATAGCTACAACGTGGCTGGAAACGGCGAGCGTGACATGCACTCCGAAAGGATGCCAGCAATGGCAAAAAAATATGCGGCAGGCCATAAGCGGAAACGCTAAGTGGCATGTCCTTGTGGAATCGGACAAAACCACCAATCAGCAGCGGAACCCCTAAGTCTGATCTTTCAGATATGGAAGTGTTCACAGAGTATAAACG
>ERZ808035.326-NODE-326-length-48877-cov-30.562971_pt1 | contig 48877 bp, 57 predicted proteins | sample MGYA00380189_ERZ808035 | MGnify/ENA primary metagenome ERZ808035 (study PRJEB31490, sample SAMN06133407) | mouse gut metagenome | isolation source: M5_1 | host: mice | place: China: Chengdu | collected 2015-05 ... | reverse complement strand
CTGCAATATGTCAATTACGTTAATCATCGGAAAATTGGTCAAGTCAAATATGCACTAATTTAATTCATCCAAGAGGTGTATAAGATAATAAGGTATGGGAGATAAGAAGAAAATACTGTTTGTGTGTTTGGGCAACATCTGCCGTTCGTCTTCGGCAGAAGGAGTGATGAAACATCTGGTGGCGCAAGCCGGGCGCGAAGAAGAGTTTGTCATCGATTCGGCGGGTATCCTTTCCTATCATCAGGGAGAGTTGCCCGACAGCCGGATGCGTGCCCACGCCGCCCGCCGCGGTTACGACCTGACGCACCGTTCGCGCCCCGTGCGTACCGACGATTTCTACAACTTCGACCTGATTGTCGGCATGGACGACCGCAATATCGACGACCTGAAAGAGCGTGCCCCGTCCGTCGAAGCGTGGAAGAAGATACACCGCATGACGGAATACTGCACGAAGTTCACCCACGCCGACCACGTACCCGACCCTTACTACGGCGGCGCCGAAGGATTCGAATACGTGCTCGATATTCTGGAAGATGCTTGCGAAGGGATGTTGGCAGTTCTATAGTTCTATAGTGATTAGTGATTAGTGCTTTATGATAATTCTATAGTGATTAGTGATTGATGGGGCATTGGGTTAACTGCCAATCATAAACTACTAATCACTAATCACTATAGAACTAATCACTAACCACTAATCTTGTCTTTATAGAAGCGCTTGCTGTCGTTGAGGCTGCACGTCGCGTCCACTCCGGCGTGCAGCAGGTGTCCGACGATTTCGTTCAGCTTCTTCCTTGATACTCTGCCGATGTAGAAGAGACGGTAGCGGTAGTCGTTGTCGAGCAGCTCCATGACGTGGGTGAAGGCCTGCTCGCGGGCAAAGTCGAAGTTCACTTTCCGCAGCTTGGCGTACGGGTAACGGAGGGTCCGCCCCACGCTGTGCACGGTGAGCGCTTCGTTGTCCAGCTCGAGGTAGCAGAACCGGGTCATCAGCATACAGAGAAGGGACAGGCTCAGCCCGAAGGAGAGGAGAGCCGGAATGAATCTCCACCACGCATCGCCGCTGAGGGAGTAGTAGCCCAGTGCCAGAAACATCAGGAACAGCACGAAGAACCAGAACATATAGAGCGACGGGCGGCGGTAGGTCTCTGCCGGAACCGTCTCCGTGCTCCGCTCGCGCGGGATGTGGTTGGCGAAGGGCACTCCTTCCGACACCAGGTAGCGGACGAGTGACGAGGGATGCCTGAAGGGCGGCAGGTGCAGTGCTTTGTCCCGCTTTCCTTTCAGGTGAAAAACGAATATCCCCGGACCGTAATGGGTTTTCTTCCGTGGGAAGTGTTCTCCCGGCGGAGTCTCCTCCTGCGTGGCAGGCCGGTAGCGTTCCATGAAGCTGAAACTCTCAATCTGTTGCAGCCTTATCTGCCGGCTTTGCAGCAGGCGTTCGGCTCTCTGTCGTTCTTTGGCGCTTGTTTTCATAGGTGCTGTTTTTTAAGTTCCGGATAACTGATGCGGGTGTGGTAGATGGTCTTCAGCTTTTCCTTGAAGACGCTCTTCACCGTCGCGATGTCTTTGAAGGTGACGGGGCACTCCTTGAAGTAGTCCTCTTCCACTTGTGTGTCGATAATCTTGTTCACCAGGTTGCTGATGCTCTCTTCCGTGTATTCGGGCAGGCTGCGCGATGCCGCTTCCACGGAGTCCGCCATCATCAGGATGGCCTGTTCCTTGGTGAACGGGTTGGGGCCGGGGTAGGTGAACAGTTCTTCGTCGGGCTCCTCGCCGGGGTGTTCGTTTTTCCACGAGATGTAGAAGTATTTCGTCTTGCCGCAGCCGTGGTGGGTGGTGATGAACTCCTTGATGACCTTGGGCAGGTTGTGCTTCTCCGCCAGTTTCAGCCCGTCCGTCACGTGGCCGATGACCACTTGTGCGCTCTGCTCGTAGTTGAGGTTCTTGTGCGGGTTGATGCCGCCCGACTGGTTCTCGGTGAAGAATACCGGATTCTCCATCTTGCCGATGTCGTGGTACAGGGCGCCCGTACGCACCAGCTGGCTTTTGGCGCCGATACGGTTGGCTGCTTCGGCGGCAAGGTTCGCCACCTGCATGGAGTGCTGGAACGTGCCCGGAACTGTCTCCGACATCCGCCGCAGCAAGCTGTTGTTGATGTTGGACAACTCCACCAGCGTGACGTTCGACGTGAAGCCGAAGGTCTTTTCTACCAGGAAAAGCAGCGGGTAGGTGAAGAGCAGCAGTATGCCGTTCACGATGAAGTAGGTGTACATACTGCCGTTCAGTTTCGACAGGTCGTTTTCCGTTATCAGCTCGAAGGCAAAGTAGACGGCGGCGTAGGTCAGAATCACCAGGATGGCGGTGCGGAACAGTTGCGAACGCTGCGAAAGTTCCCGCAGGCTGAAGATGGCGGTCAGGCCCGCCGTGAGTTGCAGCAGGATGAACTCGTGCGGATAGCGCAGGCAGATGGAGCAGATCAGCACCGTGACCACCTGCGTGAGGAAGGCTGTCCGCGAATCGAGGAACACGCGGATGATGACCGGCAGCATGGCATACGGGATGATGTATACGTTGAAGATGTTGTTCGCCACCATCACCGCCGTCACCACGCTGTAGAACATGATGAGGGCGAACAGCAGCGACAGACTGCCTTTGCGGTTGTAATAGTCCTTGCGGAAGAGGTCGAGGTAGAGCATGAAGCAGAGCATGAAGATGCTGACGTAGAGCACCTGCCCCGCCAGCATCAGCCGCTTCTGCCCGATGGATTCGCTACGCTGGATGGACTCCTTGCGCAGGCTTTCGAGGATGTTGTAGGTCTCCCGGTCCACGATTTCGCCGCGGTCGATGATTTTCTGTCCGCTCAGCACGATGCCGTTCGCCCACGAGTAGTTGTCGAGGATTTCCTTCCGGGCGGTTTCGGTCCGCAGGGTGTCGTAGGTGAGGTTGGGCGACAGGTATTCGTTGAGCGAGCACTGCCGGAGCAGGTTCGGGCGGTAGTGCACGGTGTCGGCGGTGAGCAGGTAGGCATACGCCTGCTTCACGGAGTAGAGCGTGCCGGTGTTCCGCTGGTTCGCCAGTTTGTTGTCTATCACCATGATGACGGATGTGCTGTCTTGCCGCAGCCGGGTGAGCTCTTCGGTGGAGAGTATTCCCGCGCGGTAGATTTCGGAGAGTATCTTCTCGAGGTGGCGGAGGTAGTCGGCGGTGGGCAATATGCTGCGCAGGTGTGCCTGGTAGTCGTCCCTCAGCTTCTTGAGCGCCTGCTTCTCCGGGTTCTTGTCCAGTCTGAAGTAGGGCTGGAAGGTTGCCATGATGCTGTCTTGCTCTCTCTTCACCACCCAGTCGTCCTTGTAGATGGGGAAGTCGAAGGTCGCCATCAGCTGCCCGTATTTCCAGGGCTTGTCGATGTCGAACTGGTAGTTGAACTTGCCGTCTCTCGGCATGAAATAGACAATAACCCCCACCGTGCCTATGAAAATAAGCGCCTTATAGAGCAGGTCTCTGAACGGGAGTTTCCTGTTTTTGCCTTTGAAATCACTCATATCGGTCGAAATTTTTGCGAAAAGTACAAAAAAAAACAATAGTATGGGAAAAAAGGTTTAATTTTGCCGTCTAATTTAGTTATAAGTAAGATAGATTATGACAGAAAGAAAAGTCAGAGTCCGTTTTGCCCCGAGTCCGACAGGGGCGTTGCACATCGGTGGTGTGCGCACTGCGTTGTATAATTATCTCTTTGCCCGCCAACATGGGGGCGAACTGATTTTCCGTATAGAAGACACTGATTCTAACCGGTTTGTGCCGGGAGCGGAAGAGTATATATTGGAGTCGTTCAAGTGGCTGGGCATCCCTTTCGACGAGGGTGTCAGCTTTGGCGGCGAGCATGGTCCGTACCGCCAGTCGGAACGCCGCGAGATATACAAGAAGTATGTGAAGGTGCTGTTGGATGCCGGCAAGGCATACATCGCTTTCGACACTCCGCAGGAGCTGGAAGCCAAGCGCGCGGAGGTGGCAAACTTCCAGTACGACGCTTCCACGCGTATGCAGATGCGCAACTCGCTGACGCTTCCCAAAGAGGAGGTGGACGCGCTGATTGCGGCAGGCAACCAGTATGTGGTCCGCTTCAAGATAGAGCCGGACGAGAACGTACACGTACACGACCTGATACGCGGCGAAGTGGTGATAAACTCTTCTATCCTTGATGATAAGGTGCTCTACAAGTCGGCGGACGAACTGCCCACCTACCACCTGGCAAACATCGTGGACGACCACCTGATGGAAGTCTCCCACGTCATCCGTGGCGAGGAGTGGCTGCCTTCCGCTCCGTTGCACGTGCTGCTGTACCGTGCTTTCGGCTGGGAAGAGACGATGCCCGCCTTCGCGCACCTGCCGCTGCTGCTGAAACCCGAAGGCAACGGAAAACTCAGCAAGCGCGACGGCGACCGCCTCGGCTTCCCCGTGTTCCCGTTGGAGTGGCACGACCCCAAGTCGGGCGAGGTCTCTTCGGGCTATCGCGAGTCGGGTTACTTGCCCGAAGCCGTCATCAACTTCCTTGCACTGCTGGGCTGGAACCCGGGCAACGACCAGGAGCTGATGTCGATGGACGAGCTTGTCAAGCTGTTCAGCCTGGAGCATTGCAGCAAAGCGGGCGCGAAGTTCGACTATAAGAAAGGCACCTGGTTCAACCACGAGTATATCCTCCGGAAATCGGACGAAGAGCTTGCGGAGTTGTTCAAGCCGGTGCTGAAGGAACACGGCATCAACCCCGATGCCTACAGCGATGCCTATCTCACGACGGTGGTCTCGTTGGTGAAGGGTCGCGTCAACTTCGTGAAAGAGCTGTGGGACCAGGCACGTTTCTTCTTCATCGCTCCCGAACAGTATGCCGAGAAAGACGTGAAGAAGCGCTGGTCGGAAGATACGCCGCGCATCATGGCGGAGCTGATGGATGTGCTTCGCGGCATCGGCGACTTCTCGTCCAAGCCCTCCGAGGAGATTGTTATCGGATGGATTACGGAGAAGGGATACCACATGGGCAACGTGATGAACGCCTTCCGTCTGGCCGTGGTGGGCGAGTGCAAGGGACCGCATATGTTCGACATCACCGCGCTGCTGGGCAAAGAAGAGACGCTTGCCCGCATACAGCGTGCCGTAGAGAAAATACTTTGAAAATTAAAAATTGAGAATTGAAAATTGAGAATGACGGGGAATGATAACCTTGGTTCTCAATCTTCAAACTTCTCAATCCCTATTTTTTAATTTTTAATTCTCAATTCTCAATTTTTATGTTATATGACCTGGCAATAGCCATTTACGATATTGTGGTGCATCTGGCGGCTCCCTTCAGCCGCAAGCCGCGGAAGATGATGAAAGGGCATTGGGTGGTGTACGAACTTCTCCGCCAGCAGTTGGAGAAGGACGCGCGTTATGTCTGGTTTCATGCGGCGTCTTTGGGCGAGTTCGAACAGGGCCGCCCGCTGATTGAGAAGATACGCGCCAAGTATCCCGACTATCGTATTCTGCTGACATTCTTTTCGCCGTCGGGCTACGAAGTGCGCAAGAACTACCGGGGGGCGGACATCGTTTGCTACCTGCCTTTCGACAAGCCGCGTAACGTGAAGAAGTTCCTCGACCTGGTGAACCCCTGCATGGCGTTCTTCATCAAGTATGAGTTTTGGAAGAACTACCTGGACGAACTGCACAGGCGCCGCATCCCGGTCTACAGTGTCTCGTCCATCTTCCGCCGCGGGCAGGTGTTCTTCAAGTGGTATGGCGGTACGTACCGGAACGTGTTGCGCAACTTCGACCATCTGTTCGTGCAGAACGAACGCTCCAAACGTTACCTGGCGAAAATCGGCATCAACCGGGTGACCGTCGTGGGCGATACCCGCTTCGACCGTGTGCTGCAAATCCGCGAAGAGGCGAAGGAGCTGCCGCTGGTGGAGCACTTCAAGAATAATATGATGACTTTCGTTGCCGGAAGCTCCTGGCAGCCCGACGAAGACCTGTTCATCGAATACTTCAACCACCATCCGGAAGTGAAGCTGATTATCGCCCCGCACGTCATCGACGAGAACCACCTGGTGGAGATTATCGGCAAGCTGAAGCGCCCCTACGTGCGCTACACCCGTGCGGACGAGCAGAACGTCCGTAAGGCGGACTGCCTGATTATCGACTGCTTCGGGCTACTCTCTTCCATCTACCGTTATGGCGAAATTGCCTATATCGGTGGCGGCTTCGGGGTAGGCATCCACAACACGCTGGAAGCTGCCGTATATGGCATTCCGGTCATCTTCGGTCCGAAATACCAGAAGTTTCAGGAGGCCATCCAGCTCCTGGAAGCGAAAGGCGGATTCTCCATCAAGAGTTACGAGGAACTGAAAAACCTGCTCGACCGTATGCTGACGGACGAACGCTTCCTCCGCGAAGCCGGAATGAACGCCGGTGCCTACGTGACCGACAATGCCGGTGCCACGGACAAGGTATTAGGGATGATAAACTTTTAGGAATTGAGAATTAAGAATTAAAAATTGAAAGAGGAAAGTACTATTTTAATTTGTTCTTATAATTAAGTTGTTAAAACTGATACGGTTGCCTTATGTGAGTTCTACTTACATAAAGCAGCCGTATCAGCTTTCAATTCTTAATTCTCCTTGTACCACCCCGCATACATCAGATAGTTGTGTGCAATCTTCTGATTCAGCTCTTTCGCCTGTTCGGGGTCTACCTTTTTGATGAACTTGGCAGGTACGCCTCCCCAGATGCTTCCCGGTTCTATCACCGTATTGCTGAGCACCAGTGAACCGGCAGCCACGATGGCGCCTTCGCCCACCACGGCGTGGTCCAGCAGGGTGGAACCCATGCCGATGAGCGCATAATCCTTGATGGTGGCTCCGTGGATGGTGACGTTGTGTCCCACGGAAACGTGGTCGCCTATCTCAATGACCGACTTCTCGTACAACGTATGCAGCACGCTTCCGTCCTGGATGTTCACCCCGTTGCCGATGCGGATGGAGTTGACGTCTCCGCGCAGCACGGTGCTGAACCAGATGCTGCAATCCCGTCCCATCTTCACATCTCCGATGATGACGGCATTGTCCGCCAAAAAGCAGTTCTCTCCGATTTCCGGAGTAAATCCTCTTACTGATTTGATAAGTGCCATCTTTTTTTAATTTTGAATTATGAATTTTGAATGATGGGGCGAATGATTAATTATGAATTATGAATTATGAATTTTGAATGGTGGAGGACACAATAGCAATAAACCGAAACCGGTTCCTCCACCTCATTCAAAATTCAAAATTCATAATTCAAAATTAATCAATCGCGCTGCACGCCTCCTTCAGCCAGGCTTTCTCTTCGTCGTTCAGGTCCGGCGACAGCTTTTCGTAGACCGTGCGGTGGTATTCGTCCAGCCATTCGATTTCCTCGGCGGTCAGCAGCTCCTTGATGATACCTTTCCGGCAGATGGGGCATAGGGTGATGGTCTCGAACCGCAGGTAGTTGCCGAACATCCCTTCGCCTGCGGGAACGGTCAGCACAAGGTTTTCGGTGCGGATGCCGTGGCTTCCCGCCTTGTATACGCCCGGTTCGTTCGACGTGACCATGCCTGCCTGCAGCGGGATGGGGTTTTCGTTCATCCGGATGCTTTGCGGACCTTCGTGCACGTTGAGGAAGTGTCCCACGCCGTGCCCTGTCCCGTGCAGGTAGTTCATGTGCCGTTTCCATATCGGCATACGTGCCAGCACATCGAGCTGCGCCCCCCGTGTGCCTTCGGGGAATACCGCCATGGCGAGGGCGATGTGTCCTTTCAGAATCAGGGTGTAGTCCGTCTTCTCCTCCTCGGTCAGGGGGCCGAGCGCGATGGTGCGGGTGATGTCCGTGGTGCCGTCCAGGTATTGCGCTCCGGAGTCGAGCAGCAGGAAGCCTTCCGGCTTGAGCGTCACGTCCGTTCCGGGAGTCGCCTCGTAGTGGACGATGGCTCCGTGCTCTTTGTAGCCCGCAATCGTGTCGAAACTTTCTCCCATGTAGAGCGGTTGCTCGGCACGGAATGCGTGCAGTTTCCGGTCTACGCTGATTTCCGTCTCACCGCCTGCGGGAACCGCCTTCTCCAGCCACATCAGGAACTTGGCGAGCGCCACGCCGTCGCGCTGCATTGCCGCACGGATTCCGGCCATCTCCTGTTCGTTGCGGACCGCTTTCAGCAGTGTCACGGGAGACACGCCGTCGATAATCCGGCATCCGGGGCGGATGGCCGAGTAGATGGCGTGGTTCGTCTTTGCGGGATTGGCCAGTATGCTTTCGGCAGTCAGCCGGCCGAGGAACTCCTCTATCTCCTCGTAGGCGTGCAGGGTGATGCCGTTCGCCCCGAAATAGGCGGCAAGCCCGGCGTCGACCTTTTGCGGGCTGATGAAATAGTGCACCTCGTCTTTCCCGACCAGCAGGTAGCTCACCACCACCGGGTTGCAATGCACGTCGTTCCCACGGATGTTGAGCAGCCACGCTATCTCGTCCAATGCCGTCAGCAGCAAGGCATCGGCACCTGCCGCTTCCATCTTTCCGCGCACTGCCGACAGCTTCTCGGCAAAGCTCTTGCCTGCGTACTTCGTGTCGTGCACAAATGCCGGGGCCGACGGCATCGCCGGGCGGTCGCTCCACAGCTGCCGCATGGGGTCGGCGATGCTCCTCACGCGGATGCCGCCCTTCTCCAGTTCCTGTTGCAGCCGCTTCACCTCTTCGGCGGAGAACATCTTGCCGTCGATGCCCACGGTGTCGCCCGGCTGCAGGTGCGTGCCCAGGAATGCGGGGATGTCGGGCGTCTCGGGCAGCATCTCCTTATACAATGTGATGCCGGTTCCCTCTATCTGCCGGGCGGCTTGCAGGAAGTAACGCGAGTCTGTCCACAGGCCGGCCTCCCGGGCTGTGACAACGACCGTTCCGGCAGAGCCGGTGAATCCGGATATCCACTCCCGCGACTGCCAATGCGGCGCCACGTACTCGCTCAGGTGCGGGTCGGTGCTTGGAATGATGAATGCCTGTATGTTCTCTTTGGCGATGTGCGCCCGTAGGGCGGCAATACGTCCGTTGATGATTGAGTTCATAATATATATAATGTATTGGTAATCGTTTTCAAAGATACTCACTTTACTTGAGAGCCTGTTTGTTTTTCCTCAAAAAGTTCTTTTTCCGGCTTCTTTTGGCGTTCTTTCCGCCCGGTTTCCGGTCTGCTTCCATCTTTTTTCCTCTCTTCCCCCATCTTTTTCCTCTCTTTTCTTCTCTTTTCCCCGTCGCATAGCCCGCTCTGTCCCTCACGGAAACAGGACATATTCCCTGGAAGAACCCTCGTGGCAATGCCGGATAAAATTCAGGCAGGCGGTAAACGCGGATATTTTGCGGCGGGAGTATCGATTTTTTTGCCGAAAGTTTTGTGAATAAAGAAAGTATGTGTAATTTTGCCGCTCAATTTAATCGTGAGATTTTATAAACCATTAAATTTAAAAACCAAAAAAAATGATTGTAGTACCTGTAAAAGAAGGCGAAAACATTGAGAAAGCGCTGAAGAAATTTAAAAGAAAATTTGAAAAGACCGGTATCGTTAAAGAGTTGAGAAGCAGACAGCAGTTCGACAAACCGTCTGTAACTAAGAGACTTAAGAAAGAACGTGCCGTTTACGTTCAGAAACTTCAGCAAGTAGAAGATTAATAATTCGTAATTTCCTTTGAATTATTGGATTCTTTTCATACATTCGTTGCATGATTTAGATGGGACGATATGTTGTTGACAGATTCTTTTCTCGACTATCTTCAGTATGAACGGAATTACTCCGAGAATACCGTGAAGTTCTATCGGATGGATATCCTGGGACTGCAGAAGTTTGGCGAGGAAGTGTCGGGAGATTTGACTCCGTCGGACGTGGATGCTGAACTTATCCGTGAGTGGATTGTTTCCTTGATGGATAAGGGCTGTGCTTCCAGTACGATAAACCGGAAACTGAGTTCCGTCCGCACCTATTACAAATACCTCCTGCGGAAAGGGGTGGTCGATGCGGATCCGTTGCAGAAAGTGACGGGACCGAAGAAGAAGAAACCACTTCCAGTCTTCTTGCGGGAAGGAGAATTGGACAGGCTGCTGGACGATGTGGATTTCGGCGAAGGATTCGAGGGGTGTCGCGACCGCATGATTATCGAAATGTTCTATGCGACAGGCATACGGCTTTCGGAACTGATTGGGCTGGGCGACAAAGACATCGACTTTTCGGCTTCCCTCATCAAGGTGACGGGAAAGCGGAACAAGCAACGTCTGATACCTTTCGATGAAGAGTTGAGGCGCTCCATGCAAGAATATGTCAACGTGCGGAATGAAACGCTCCCGGTTCGCTCGGACTCCTTTTTCGTCCGGAAGAACGGCGGACAGCTCACCCGCAGCATTGTAGCCCGTATTGTGAAACGGAACCTGTCGAAAGTGGTAACTGTAAAAAAGAGAAGTCCCCACGTGTTGCGGCACACCTTTGCGACGGCTATGCTGAACAACGGTGCCGACTTGGGTTCGATTAAGGAACTGCTGGGACACGAAAGCTTGGCAACGACGGAAGTTTATACACACACCACTTTCGAGGAACTTAAAAAAGTGTATAATCAGGCTCATCCTCGGGCCTAAAGAAAAGGAGGTAAGTATGATAGTAAGAATTCAATCGATTCACTTTGATGCGTCAGAGCAGTTGCAGTCATTCATTCAGAAGAAAGCTGCCAAGTTGGAGAAATATTACGACGATATAGAGAAAGTAGAGGTGTCATTAAAGGTAGTTAAACCAGAAACGGCCGAAAACAAGGAGGCCGGCGTGAAAGTGATGGTTCCCAACGGCGAACTTTACGCCAGCAAAGTCTGCGACACGTTTGAAGAAGCGGTCGACCTTTGCTTGGAAGCACTGGAAAAACAGCTGGTTAAGTACAAGGAAAAACAACGGAGCAAATAAAATCCCGCTAAAATTTTGCGGGTAAAAAATAAATGCCTAAATTTGCAGCCGTTTCGCTCGCATAGAACGTCGCGGTTGCATTTTTAAGCTTGCCTCTTTAGCTCAGTTGGCCAGAGCACGTGATTTGTAATCTCGGGGTCGTTGGTTCGAATCCGACAAGAGGCTCGAAGAAAAAGGTTTCACCGGACCTTTGGGGAGCATCCTGCGGAGATTCCGGAACAAAAAGGAGTTCTATAAAATTGGGCAAATACCAGAGTGGCCAAATGGGGCAGACTGTAAATCTGCTGGCTTACGCCTTCGGTGGTTCGAATCCATCTTTGCCCACGACTCCGGTTTTCTTGCTGTTATAGCTCAGCGGTAGAGCACTTCCTTGGTAAGGAAGAGGTCCCGGGTTCAAGTCCCGGTAACAGCTCATAAGATGTAAAAGCTGATTATTAATCAAATAAATAACAAGTAAAGCTATGGCTAAAGAGAAATTCGAACGTACCAAACCGCACGTAAATATTGGTACAATTGGTCACGTAGACCACGGTAAAACCACGTTGACTGCCGCTATCACTACAGTGTTGGCAAAGAAAGGTCTTTCTGAGTTGCGTTCTTTCGATTCTATCGACAACGCTCCCGAAGAAAAGGAAAGAGGTATCACAATCAACACTTCTCACGTAGAGTATCAGACAGCTAACCGCCACTACGCTCACGTAGACTGCCCGGGACACGCCGACTACGTTAAGAACATGGTAACTGGTGCCGCTCAGATGGATGGCGCTATCATCGTAGTTGCTGCAACCGATGGTCCGATGCCTCAGACTCGCGAGCACATCCTGCTGGCCCGTCAGGTAAACGTACCGAGACTGGTTGTGTTCATGAACAAGTGCGATATGGTAGACGATCCTGAAATGTTGGAACTCGTTGAAATGGAAATGCGTGAACTGCTTTCAGCTTACGAATTCGATGGCGACAACACTCCTTTCATCCAAGGTTCTGCCCTCGGTGCTTTGAACGGCGTTGAAAAGTGGGAAGAGAAGATTATGGAACTGATGGATGCTTGCGACAATTGGATTCCGTTGCCTCCGCGTGACATCGACAAACCGTTCTTGATGCCGGTTGAAGACGTCTTCTCAATCACAGGTCGTGGTACTGTAGCTACTGGCCGTATCGAAGCCGGTGTTATCCATGTAGGTGATGAAGTTGAAATCCTCGGTCTGGGCGAAGACAAGAAGTCGGTTGTAACTGGCGTTGAAATGTTCCGCAAACTGTTGGATCAGGGCGAAGCCGGTGATAACGTAGGTCTGCTGCTCCGTGGTATCGACAAGAACGAAATCAAACGTGGTATGGTTCTTTGCAAGCCGGGTCAGATTAAGCCTCACTCTAAGTTCAAAGCTTCTATCTACGTTTTGAAGAAAGAAGAAGGTGGTCGTCACACTCCGTTCCACAACAAATACCGTCCTCAGTTCTATCTGCGTACTATGGACTGTACAGGTGAAATCTCTCTTCCGGAAGGAACTGAAATGGTAATGCCTGGCGATAACGTAGAAATCACTGTAGAACTCATCTACCCGGTAGCATTGAACGTAGGTCTGCGTTTCGCTATCCGCGAAGGTGGTCGTACGGTAGGTTCTGGTCAGATTACAGAAATTCTCGACTAATAAACCAAATATCCTAATCAGTTCCCGGCAGCACCGGGAACTGATTATGTACACACGGGAGTAGCTCAGTTGGTAGAGCACCGGTCTCCAAAACCGGGTGTCGGGAGTTCGAGCCTCTCCTCCCGTGCTAATATCATAGAAATGAAGAAGATAATAGCTTATATTAAAGAATCATACGACGAACTTGTTCATAAAGTATCGTGGCCTACGTATTCTGAACTTACTAACAGTGCAGTAGTTGTTTTATATGCTTCCCTGCTTATTGCACTGGTGGTATTTGCGATGGACTTCTGTTTCCAGCATCTGATGGAATTTGTTTATCCACATTAAAAAAGAGGAGAAATGTCTGAGATTGAAAAAAAATGGTATGTTCTGCGTGCTATCAGCGGAAAAGAAGCCAAGGTGAAGGAATACCTTGAAGCTGACATAAAGAACAGCGACCTTGGTGACTATGTGTCTCAGGTATTGATTCCTACCGAAAAGGTATATCAGGTTCGCAATGGCAAGAAAATTGTGAAAGAGAGAAGCTATCTCCCTGGTTACGTTTTGGTGGAGGCTGCTCTGGTGGGTGAGGTAGCTCATCACCTGAGAAATACTCCTAATGTGATAGGGTTCTTGGGCGGTTCGGACAAACCCGTTCCCCTGAGACAGTCGGAAGTGAATCGCATACTTGGTACGGTCGACGAACTGCAGGATGCCGGTGAAGACCTGAACATCCCGTACGTAGTCGGCGAGACCGTAAAGGTGAATTACGGCCCGTTCAGTGGATTCAGTGGAATCATTGAAGAAGTGAACACCGAGAAGAAGAAACTGAAGGTCATGGTGAAGATATTCGGACGGAAAACCCCGCTCGAATTGGGCTTTATGCAAGTGGAAAAAGAATAGTGCAGGTGTTACGCTGCGGTGTTCTTTCATATAATGTTTATATAAAATCAATTAGAAAATGGCTAAAGAAGTTGCTGGACTAATCAAATTACAGATTAAAGGAGGCGCGGCAAACCCATCACCTCCCGTAGGACCTGCTTTGGGTTCCAAGGGAATCAACATCATGGAGTTTTGCAAGCAATTCAACGCCAGAACCCAAGACAAGGCAGGAAAGATTCTTCCTGTGATTATCACTTACTACGCAGACAAGTCTTTCGATTTTGTAATCAAGACTCCTCCCGTGGCTATCCAGTTGCTGGAAGTGACGAAGCAAAAGAGTGGTTCTGCTGAGCCTAATCGTAAGAAAGTTGCCGAGATTACTTGGGAACAGGTTCGCACGATTGCTCAGGACAAGATGGTTGACTTGAACTGTTTCACTGTAGAAGCTGCCATGAAGATGGTTGCCGGTACAGCTCGTAGTATGGGTATCGCTGTAAAAGGGGAGTTCCCGGTTAATAACTAATAAACTTCAATTAGAATGAGTAAACTGACAAAAAATCAAAAGTTGGCTGCAGAAAAAATTGAAGCAGGGAAAGCATACTCTCTCAAGGAAGCTGCTCAGTTGGTAAAGGAAGTCACTTTTACCAAGTTCGACGCTTCTCTGGATATCGACGTACGTTTGGGCGTTGACCCGCGTAAGGCTAACCAGATGGTGAGAGGTGTCGTATCACTTCCTCACGGTACGGGTAAGGTTACACGCGTTTTGGTGCTTTGTACACCGGATGCTGAAGCTGCTGCAAAAGAAGCCGGAGCTGACTATGTTGGTCTTGACGAATATATTGAAAAGATCAAAGGTGGATGGACTGATATTGATGTAATCATCACTATGCCGTCTATCATGGGTAAGATTGGTGCGCTCGGTCGCGTGCTCGGTCCTCGTGGATTGATGCCGAATCCGAAGAGCGGCACTGTAACTATGGATGTTGCTAAAGCTGTGAAAGAAGTAAAACAAGGTAAAATCGACTTCAAGGTCGACAAGAGCGGTATCGTTCATACTTCTATCGGTAAAGTTTCATTTAGTGCTGATCAAATTCGCGACAATGCGAAAGAATTCATCTCTACGTTGATTAAATTGAAACCGACTGCAGCCAAGGGTGCATATATCAAGAGTATTTATCTTTCGAGCACGATGAGTGCGGGTATCAAGATTGACCCGAAATCAGTAGAAGAAATCTAATAAAACGGAGTAATAATGAGAAAGGAAGATAAAAGTACGATTATTGAGCAGATTGCTGCCACAGTCAAGGAATACGGTCACTTCTACCTGGTAGACACTACGGCAATGAACGCTGCCGACACAAGCGCGTTGAGAGCTTTGTGCTTCAAGGCCGACATCAAACTGATGGTCGTTAAGAATACACTGCTCCACAAGGCATTGGAAAGCCTGGAAGAAGATTATTCTCCGCTTTACGGTTGCATGAAGGGCACGACTGCTGTGATGTTTTGCAACACAGCCAACGCGCCTGCCAAATTGCTGAAAGACAAAGCCAAGAACGGTATCCCCGGACTGAAAGCCGCGTATGCGGAAGAAGGCTTCTATGTGGGTGCCGACCAGTTGGACGCTCTCGTAAGCATCAAGAGCAAGAACGAAGTTATTGCCGAAATCGTTGCCTTGCTGCAATCGCCGGCGAAGAACGTTATTTCTGCTCTGCAATCAGGTGGTAGCACCATTCACGGAGTCCTCAAGACTCTCGGTGAACGTCCCGAAGCGTAACTTCGGAAACCAAAAAAAATCAATTTATTTTAGTAATCAAACAATTAAAATCATACAAAAATGGCAGATTTGAAAGCTTTTGCAGAACAATTAGTTAACTTGACAGTAAAAGAAGTTAATGAACTTGCAACTATCCTGAAAGAAGAATACGGTATTGAACCTGCTGCTGCAGCTGTTGCTGTTGCTGCCGGTCCCGCAGCTGGTGCTGCTGCTGCCGCTGAAGAGAAGACTTCTTTCGATGTAGTATTGAAGAGCGCCGGTGCAGCTAAACTTCAAGTAGTTAAAGCCGTTAAGGAAGCTTGCGGTCTTGGCTTGAAGGAAGCTAAGGATATGGTAGACGGTGCTCCCAGCGTAGTTAAAGAAGGTTTGGCTAAGGACGAGGCAGAATCATTGAAGAAAACATTGGAAGAAGCTGGAGCTGAAGTTGAACTTAAATAACATTAACCTGTAAATCAGGTAATTCGGTAAGGAACCCTTCGTGAAAAGGGTTCTTTACCTTTTTGTGTATATATTTAAAATTAAGTTCTACAAATCCATTAACAGATGTCTTCAAATACTGTAAATCAAAGAGTTAATTTTGCTTCGACTAAGAATCCGTTGGAATATCCGGATTTCCTGGAAGTACAATTGAAGTCATTCAAAGACTTTTTACAGCTGGATACCCCACCCGAGAAACGTAAGAACGAGGGACTGTATAAAGTATTTGCCGAAAACTTCCCCATTGCCGATACAAGAAATAATTTTGTCCTCGAGTTTTTGGACTACTATATTGATCCGCCGCGCTATACCATCGACGAATGTATAGAGCGAGGGCTCACCTATAGCGTGCCCTTGAAGGCAAAGTTGAAACTGTATTGTACCGACCCCGACCACGAAGATTTTGATACGGTCATCCAGGATGTGTTCCTGGGCCCCATTCCTTACATGACGGACAAGGCTACGTTCGTCATCAACGGTGCGGAACGCGTGGTTGTGTCACAGCTCCACCGTTCGCCGGGCGTATTCTTCGGACAGAGCGTTCATGCCAACGGTACCAAGTTGTACTCAGCCCGTATCATCCCCTTCAAAGGCTCGTGGATTGAGTTCGCCACCGACATCAACAATGTCATGTATGCCTACATCGACCGTAAGAAGAAGTTGCCGGTGACCACCCTGCTGAGAGCCATCGGCTTCGAGAACGACAAGGACATTCTCGAAATCTTCGACCTGGCGGAAGACGTGAAGGTGAACAAGACCAATCTCAAGAAGATACTCGGCCGTAAGTTGGCGGCACGTGTGCTGAAAACATGGATTGAGGATTTTGTAGACGAAGACACCGGCGAGGTCGTTTCCATCGAGCGTAACGAAGTCGTTATCGACCGTGAGACGATTATCGAGCCGGAGCACATTGACATCATATTAGAGTCGGGCGTTCAGAACATCCTCGTACACAAGGAAGAACCGAACCAGTCTGACTACTCCATCATATATAACACGCTCCAGAAAGACCCCAGTAACTCGGAGAAGGAAGCCGTGCTCTACATCTACCGCCAGCTGCGTAACGCAGACCCTGCCGACGATGCCAGTGCGCGCGAGGTCATCAACAACCTGTTCTTCTCGGAGAAGCGGTACGACCTGGGCGACGTGGGCCGTTACCGTATCAACAAGAAGTTGAACCTGACGACCGACATGGACGTACGCGTCCTCACCAAGGAAGACATCATCGAGATTATCAAGTACCTGATTGAGCTGATCAACTCGAAGGCCGATGTCGACGATATCGACCACTTGAGCAACCGCCGCGTGCGTACCGTGGGCGAGCAGTTGTCCAACCAGTTCGCCATCGGCTTGGCACGTATGTCACGCACCATCCGCGAGCGCATGAACGTCCGCGACAACGAGGTCTTCACGCCGATTGACCTGATTAACGCCAAGACCATTTCGTCCGTCATCAACTCGTTCTTCGGGACGAACGCCCTGTCGCAGTTCATGGACCAGACCAACCCGCTTGCCGAGATTACCCACAAGCGCCGTATGTCTGCCCTGGGTCCCGGCGGTCTGTCGCGTGAGCGTGCCGGTTTCGAGGTGCGCGACGTACACTATACGCACTACGGCCGTCTCTGTCCGATTGAGACACCGGAAGGCCCGAACATCGGTCTGATTTCCTCGCTCTGCGTGTTCGCCAAAATCAACGAGCTCGGCTTCATCGAGACTCCCTACCGCAAGGTGGCCGAAGGAAAGGTAGACCTGTCGGACAAAGGGCTGGTTTATCTCACGGCCGAGGAGGAAGAGGGCAAAATCATTGCACAGGGCAATGCGCCTTTGAACGACGACGGGTCGTTCATCCGCGACAGGGTGAAATCGCGTCAGGACGCCGATTACCCGGTAGTTGCTCCCGGCGAAGTGGAACTTATGGACGTTTCCCCCCAGCAAATCGCCTCCATCGCGGCATCTTTGATTCCGTTCCTGGAGCACGACGACGCCAACCGTGCATTGATGGGTTCGAACATGATGCGCCAGGCAGTTCCTTTGTTGAGAAGCGAAGCTCCGATTGTGGGCACAGGCATCGAGCGTCAGCTGGCACGCGACTCCCGCACGCAGATTACTGCCGAGGGCGAAGGCGTGGTAGATTTCGTGGACGCCACGACCATCCGCATCCTGTACGACCGTACGGAAGAGGAAGAGTTCGTAAGCTTCGAGCCTGCACTGAAAGAATACACCATCCCCAAATGGCGCCGCACCAACCAGAACATGACGATTGACCTTCGTCCCATCTGCGAGAAAGGCCAGCGCGTCACCAAGGGACAAATCCTTACCGAAGGTTACTCCACCGAGAAGGGCGAGCTTGCCCTGGGTAAGAACCTGCTGGTAGCCTATATGCCCTGGAAGGGTTACAACTACGAGGACGCCATCGTGCTGAACGAGCGCGTGGTCCGCGAAGACCTGCTGACTTCCGTACACGTTGAGGAGTACTCCCTCGAGGTGCGCGAGACGAAGCGAGGCATGGAAGAGCTCACTTCCGATATCCCCAACGTCAGCGAGGAAGCTACGAAAGACCTCGACGAGAACGGTATCGTACGCGTGGGTGCCCGCATCGAGCCGGGTGACATCCTCATCGGTAAGATTACGCCGAAGGGCGAATCCGACCCCTCGCCGGAAGAGAAGCTGCTCCGCGCCATCTTCGGCGACAAGGCGGGCGATGTGAAAGACGCCTCCTTGAAGGCATCTCCTTCGCTGAAAGGCGTCATCATCGGCAAGCGTCTCTTCTCGCGCGTCATCAAGACACGCAGCTCGAAGCTGGCCGACAAGGCGTTGCTGCCGAAAATCGACGACGAGTTCGAAGGCAAGGTAGCCGCCCTGAAGAAGCTGCTGGTGAACAAGCTCCTGAAACTCACCGAGAAATATACCTCGGAGGGCGTGAAGGACTACATGGGTGCCGAAGTCATCAGTAAGGGCGCCAAGTTCTCCGCTTCCGACTTCAGCGACATGGACTTCACCGCCATCCAGCTGAGCAACTGGACGAAAGATGAGCACACCAACGGACTGATTCGTGCGCTGGTGATGAACTTCATCAAGAAATACAAAGAGCTCGACGCAGAGCTGAAGCGTAAGAAATTCGCCATCACCATCGGCGACGAGCTGCCTGCGGGCATCATCCAGATGGCCAAGGTCTACATCGCCAAGAAGCGTAAGATTGGCGTGGGCGACAAGATGGCCGGTCGTCACGGTAACAAGGGTATCGTGTCGCGCGTGGTACGTCAGGAAGATATGCCGTTCTTGGCCGACGGTACGCCGGTCGACATCGTGCTGAACCCGCTGGGTGTGCCTTCGCGTATGAACATCGGTCAGATATTCGAGGCCGTACTGGGACGTGCCGGAAAGAAGCTGGGTGTGAAGTTCGCTACGCCTATCTTCGACGGTGCCACGCTGGACGACCTGAACGAATGGACCGACAAGGCAGGTCTGCCCCGCTACGGCAAGACGACGTTGTACGACGGCGGCACGGGCGAAGCGTTCGAGCAGCAGGCTACGGTGGGCGTGACCTATATGTTGAAACTCGGCCACATGGTCGAAGACAAGATGCACGCACGTTCCATCGGTCCGTACTCACTCATCACGCAACAGCCGTTGGGCGGTAAGGCACAGTTCGGTGGCCAGCGTTTCGGAGAGATGGAGGTTTGGGCGCTCGAGGCATTCGGCGCGGCGCACATCCTGCAGGAAATCCTGACCATCAAGTCGGACGACGTTGTCGGACGTTCCAAGGCCTACGAGGCAATCGTCAAGGGCGAGCCGATGCCTACTCCGGGCATCCCCGAGTCGTTGAACGTATTGCTGCACGAGTTGAGAGGTTTGGGCTTGAGCATCAACTTAGAGTAAGTTCTTTAATGTGTTAATGTGCTAATGTGGCAATGTGCTGATTGCCCTGCGGCATAGAAGCGTGACGCGTTGACATCGTTGCACATTAACACATTAATATATTAGCATATTGGCATATTTGCACATTGCCACATTAGCATATTAGCATATTGGCACATTAGCACATTGCCACATTAGCATATTAGCACATTAGCACATTGGTACATTAAAATAAAAATTTATGGCTTTTAGAAAAGACAATAAGATAAAGAGTAATTTCTCGAAAATCTCTATCGGTTTGGCTTCTCCCGAAGAAATCCTGGAGAATTCGAGTGGTGAAGTTTTAAAGCCTGAAACCATCAACTATCGTACGTACAAGCCCGAGCGCGACGGTCTGTTCTGCGAGCGCATCTTCGGTCCCATCAAGGATTACGAGTGCCATTGCGGTAAGTACAAGCGCATCCGTTACAAAGGCATTGTCTGCGACCGTTGCGGTGTGGAAGTGACAGAAAAGAAAGTACGTCGTGAGCGCATGGGACACATCCAGCTGGTTGTGCCGGTAGCTCACATCTGGTATTTCCGTTCGCTTCCCAACAAAATCGGCTACCTGCTGGGTCTGCCCACCAAGAAGCTCGACGCCATTATCTACTACGAGCGTTACGTCGTTATCCAGCCGGGTGCGTTGGAAGGCGAAGTGTCTAAGTACGACCTGCTCGAAGAAGGAGAATACCTGGATCTGCTGGAGAAGTTGCCTGCCGACAACCAGTTCCTCGAAGATTCAGACCCCAATAAGTTCATTGCCAAGATGGGTGCGGAAGCCATCTACGACTTGCTGTCGCACATCGACCTCGACTCCCTCTCCTACGAACTGCGCAACCGTGCGGGCAGCGACGCCTCGCAGCAGCGCAAGACCGAGGCCCTGAAGCGCCTGCAGGTAGTGGAGTCGTTCCGTGCATCGCGCGGACGCAACAAGCCCGAGTGGATGATTGTGCGCATCGTGCCCGTCATTCCGCCCGAACTCCGTCCGTTGGTACCGTTGGATGGCGGCCGTTTCGCCACTTCCGACCTGAACGACCTCTACCGCCGCGTCATCATCCGCAACAACCGCTTGAAGCGCCTGATTGAAATCAAGGCACCCGAAGTGATTCTGCGTAACGAGAAGCGTATGTTGCAGGAAGCCGTCGACTCGCTGTTCGACAACTCCCGCAAGTCGAGCGCCGTGAAAACCGATGCCAACCGTCCGTTGAAGTCACTCTCCGACAGCCTGAAAGGTAAGCAGGGACGCTTCCGTCAGAACCTGTTGGGTAAGCGTGTCGACTACTCCGCACGTTCCGTAATCGTGGTAGGTCCGGAGCTGAAGATGGGCGAGTGCGGTATCCCCAAGCTCATGGCAGCCGAGCTCTACAAGCCGTTCATCATCCGCAAGCTCATTGAGCGCGGCATCGTGAAGACGGTGAAGAGCGCCAAGAAGATTGTAGACCGCAAGGAACCCGTCATCTGGGACATCCTGGAGCACGTGATGAAAGGACACCCCGTGTTGCTGAACCGTGCCCCGACACTTCACCGTCTCGGTATCCAGGCATTCCAGCCCAAGATGATCGAAGGCAAGGCTATCCAGCTGCACCCGTTGGCTTGTACGGCATTCAACGCCGACTTCGACGGTGACCAGATGGCCGTCCACTTGCCGCTGAGCAACGAAGCTATTTTGGAAGCACAGATGTTGATGCTTCAATCACATAATATATTGAACCCCGCCAACGGTGCGCCTATCACCGTGCCCGCGCAGGACATGGTGCTCGGTCTGTACTACATCACCAAGCTGCGTAAGGGAGCCAAGGGCGAAGGGCTCACGTTCTACGGACCCGAAGAGGCGCTCATCGCCTACAACGAAGGCAAGTGCGACATCCACGCGCCCGTCAGCGTCGTGGTGAAAGACGTCGACGAGAACGGCAACGTGGTCGACAAGATGATGCACGACACCTCCGTGGGCCGTGTCATCGTCAACGAAATCGTACCTGCCAAGGCGGGCTACATCAATACGATTATCTCCAAGAAGTCACTGCGCGACATCATCAGCCACGTCATCAAGGTGTGTGGTGTGGCCGAAGCAGCCGACTTCCTCGACGGAATCAAGAACCTCGGATACTACATGGCATTCAAGGGCGGCCTTTCGTTCAACTTGGGCGACATCATCATCCCCGAAGAGAAGGAAGCGCTGGTACAGAAGGGTTACGAAGAGGTAGAGCAGGTAATCAACAACTATAACATGGGTTTCATCACCAACAACGAGCGTTACAACCAGGTCATCGATATCTGGACACACGTTAACTCCGAGTTGTCGAACATCCTGATGAAAACCATCTCGAACGACGACCAGGGATTTAACTCCGTATACATGATGCTCGACTCCGGTGCCCGTGGTTCTAAGGAGCAGATTCGTCAGCTGTCCGGTATGCGTGGTCTGATGGCGAAGCCCCAGAAGGCAGGTGCCGAAGGCGGTCAGATTATCGAGAACCCGATTCTTTCGAACTTTAAGGAAGGACTTTCCGTGTTGGAGTACTTTATCTCCACCCACGGTGCGCGTAAGGGTCTTGCCGATACCGCCTTGAAGACGGCGGACGCCGGATACCTGACCCGCCGTCTGGTAGACGTGTCGCACGACGTGATTATCAACGAAGAAGACTGCGGCACCCTCCGCGGACTGGTATGCACGGCGTTGAAGAACAACGACGAGGTCATCGCCACGCTCTACGAACGTATCCTCGGCCGCGTATCCGTGCACGACATCGTTCACCCCACTACGGGCGAGCTGATTGTGGCAGGCGGCGAAGAGATTACCGAAGCCATCGCGCAGAAGATTGAAGAGTCGCCGATAGAGAGCGTCGAAATCCGTTCCGTGCTGACGTGCGAATCGAAGAAGGGCGTCTGCGCCAAGTGCTACGGCCGCAACCTCGCCACCAGCCGCATGGTTCAGAAGGGCGAAGCGGTCGGTGTCATCGCCGCGCAGTCCATCGGTGAGCCGGGTACACAGCTGACGTTGCGTACGTTCCACGCCGGTGGTACGGCAGCCAACATCGCCGCCAACGCCAGCATCGTCGCCAAGAACTCTGCCCGTCTCGAATTCGAGGAACTCCGTACGGTGGACATCATCGACGAAGCAGGCGAACCCGCCAAGGTGGTCGTAGGCCGTCTTGCCGAAGTGCGCTTCGTGGATGTCAACACCGGCATCATACTCTCCACCCACAACGTGCCCTACGGCTCTACGCTCTATGCTGCCGACGGCGAAGTGGTGGAGAAAGGCAAGCTCATCGCCCGTTGGGACCCGTTCAACGCGGTCATCATCACCGAGGCTACGGGTAAGATTGAGTTCGAGGGCGTCATCGAGAACGTCACTTACAAGGTAGAGTCCGACGAGTCTACCGGTCTGCGCGAAATCATCATCATCGAGTCTAAGGACAAGACGAAAGTGCCTTCGGCACACATCCTGACCGAGGACGGCGAGCTCATCCGTACGTACAACCTCCCCGTGGGCGGTCACGTGGTAGTGGAAGACGGACAGAAGGTGAAAGCGGGCGAAGTCATCGTGAAGATTCCGCGTGCCGTTGGTAAGGCGGGTGATATCACGGGTGGTCTTCCGCGTGTCACCGAGCTGTTCGAGGCACGCAACCCGTCGAACCCTGCCGTGGTTTCCGAAATCGACGGTGAGATTACGATGGGCAAGGTGAAACGCGGTAACCGCGAAATCGTCGTCACGTCCAAGACCGGCGAGGTGAAGAAGTACCTCGTGCCGCTCTCCAAGCAGATTCTGGTGCAGGAGAACGACTACGTGCGTGCCGGAACCCCGTTGTCCGACGGTGCCATCACGCCTGCCGACATCCTTGCCATCAAGGGTCCTACGGCGGTGCAGGAGTACATCGTCAACGAGGTGCAGGACGTATACCGTCTGCAAGGTGTGAAGATCAACGACAAGCACTTCGAAATCATCGTGCGCCAGATGATGCGCAAGGTCGAAATCGACGAGCCGGGCGACACCCGCTTCCTCGAACAGCAGGTAGTGGACAAGCTCGAGTTCATGGAAGAGAACGACCGCATCTGGGGCAAGAAGGTGGTCATCGACGCCGGCGACTCGCAGAACCTGCAGGCCGGACAGATTGTCACCGCCCGCAAGCTGCGCGACGAGAACTCCATGCTGAAGCGCCGCGACCTGAAGCCGGTTGCCGTGCGTGATGCAGTGCCCGCCACTTCCACCCAGATTCTCCAGGGTATCACCCGTGCCGCCCTGCAGACTTCGAGCTTCATGTCCGCCGCTTCCTTCCAGGAGACGACGAAGGTGCTCAACGAGGCTGCCATCAACGGCAAGGTCGACCGTCTGGAGGGTATGAAGGAGAACGTCATCTGCGGTCACCTGATTCCTGCCGGTACGGGCCAGCGCGAGTTCGAGAAGATTATCGTCGGTTCGCAAGAAGAGTACGACCGTATGCTTGCCAACAAGAAGACGGTGATTGACTACGCTGTGGAAGAGAAGGCCGAAGCCGCTGAAGAAGCAGAATAATTACTACGTTAATACAATCAGTGTAAACACTGTAATGAAAAGAGGGCTCCGCTGTGTGGCGGAGCTCTTTTTTTTTCGGGGGGAGTCACTCCGCTTCGCTCCGTTGGGAGTTATCGGGAGTTATCGCCCTTCGGGCTAGGAGTTAGAAGCCAATAGTCTTGTTTATATAAGGCAGTAGTATCGGCCGATAACTCCTAACGGAGCGTAGCGGAGTGATAACTCCCGATAACTCCTTCTAAAAATCCCCCCCTCTCCTTCACTTGCTATGCTTCAGCAGGTACTCCATCGGCGGGACATAATCCCCGATGGCGGTCATGCTTTTGTTGTGTCCGAAGTATACGTTGCGGGTCTCGCCGTTGCGGTGTTTCGCCACGATGATGACGCCCAGTCCTTCGGACGGGTAGCCGCTATCCCGGTCGGTGGCCAGTCCGACGAGGGCGGGGCGGTAGAGCAGCATCACGATGTCGGCATCCTGTTCGATGGAGCCGCTCTCGCGCAGGTCGGCGAGGGCGGGTTTCTTGTACTGCCGCCCCTCGCTTTCGCGGTTCAGCTGGCTCAGGAGGACGACGGGGCAATTCAGCTCCTTCGCCATGAGCTTCGCCTTGCGGGTGGCCTGCGCCACTTCCTGTTCGCGGTTGCGGTTCGGGGTGTCGCTGCGCATTTCGGCCAGCTGCAGGTAGTCGATGAAGACGATGTCGCACAAGCCCTTGTTGCGCAGTGTGCGTGCGCCGGCACGGATGTAGTCCATGCTCATGCGGCTGCTGTCGTCCACGCGCATCTTCAGCCGCGCCAGCTGTCCCGCCGCCTGCCGTGCCCGTGCCAGGTCGTCGGCGTCCACCGTCCCGTTCTTCCAGGCGGTGGCGGGGATGCCGCTTGCCGACACAATCCACCGGTCGGCCAGGCGCTCGCCCTGCATTTCGATGCTGTAGAACACGACGTGGTGTCCGGCTGCTGCGGCGGAGCGTGCCAGGTGCAGGGCGATGGCCGTCTTTCCCACCGAGGGCCGTGCGGCGATGATGTTCAGTTCGCCCGGTTGCCATCCCGAGGTCAGGCTGTCCAGGTCGTCCAGTCCGGTGGGGATGCCCGTCACGCCGTTCTTGCTGTTGGCGATGCGCTGTTCGGCTTCGGCGATGGTGTCTTCCATGAGCTGGTCCATGGGGCGCAGTTGCTGCGTCCAGCGGCATTCCGACTCGACGCTGTCGGTCAGCTGGTGCAGGGCGTTCAGCACGTCTTCGGTGTCGTAGGTGGGGTCTTCGGCGAGGGCGGCGGCACTGGCGATGCCCTTGATGAGCTCGCGCCTGAGGTAGCGGTCTTTGATGAGTTCGGCGTGCAGTTCGATGTGTGCCGAGCTTGCCACCTTGCCCGAGAGCTGGGCGATGCCGTAGGCGCCGCCCATCATCTCCAGCTTTCCCCGCTTCTGCAGTGCCTCTTTCACGGTCAGGATGTCTATCGCCTGGTTGTTGCGGTACATCTCCTCGAGCACGGCATACAGCGTCTGCTCCTTTTCGTGGTAGAACATTTCCGGCCGCAGGGTCTGTGCCACCAGCGGGAAGGCTTTTTTCTCTATCAGCAGTGCCCCGAGCACCGCCTCTTCTATCTCCGTAATCTGAAAGTTCGTAGTGTCCATACTGTTCCCTTCTTTTCTTTTCGTTCGTTTCTCTTTTTTTGGTGGGGGGGAGTCGTACCGGTCACTCCCCCGGTTCGTCGAGGAAGCACTTGTCTGCCAGGTAGCTTGCCGCCTGCTTGCAGTAGCGGGTATTGGTGAGCCCCTGGTAATAGTCGTCGATGCGCTCTATGGCGAGCCTCCGTTCTTGGGGGGTGAGCCGTTCCCACTCGCGGCGTGCGCGGCCGATGCTTTGCTTGGGCATGGAGGTGGCGTCGTGGTAGGCGTTCCAGAAGCGTTGGAACTCCTCTTCGCGCTGGTTGTTCGGGGTTTTCGGGTGCCGTGGCAGGAACTCCACGATGCGGATGTGTGCCAGGTTGTGCAGGGTGTTGTACTCTATCAGCTGCATCCTCTGCAAGACCAGGAAGTAGCGGCGCACATGGCTCTTGTTCCAGCGGAAGAGCTGTGCCCAGGTGTCGAGACTCATGATGGACTCGCCGCACGGGCAGGTTATCGTCTTGTCGAGGTAGGTGATGCATCCGTCCTGGTAGTTCACGTTCGCCATGAGTATGCAGAAAGCCTCCGTTTCGCTGGCGGGGTTCTTCCCGTATTTCCGGGTGAGCAGTTTGTAGGCATGGCGCGGCAGGGGGATGAATCCCATATTCCCGACGTTCGGTGTAAGGTTGTGTTCGTTCATGATGGTTTGTTTTTTTCGTTAATTTTCTCCAAAGGTAGCCGAAGGAATTGTGCTGTGCAAGCGGGCGGTGCGATTTGGGGTAAAAGGTGCAAAAAGGTACAAAAAAATCAAGTTTTTCACCCTTTTTCGCGCTTCCCGCATCCGCCGCCGCCCGCTGTCCGTGGGTTAGAGGTTATCGTTTTTTTTCCTCTTTTCCTGCTTTTCCTGCTCCTGCTGTGCCATGTTGTGGAGATGTTCGGGATATCCCCAGTGGCTGACGATGATGCCCAGTTGTATCGGGGTGATGAACTTGTCGTCCAGACTGAATTCCGCATCAAGCAGTTCTTGGTACATCTTGGGAGTATTGACGATTTTCAACTGGAATTGTTGTACACATTTCTCGTTGCGTGCGTAGTTGCAGAAGAAAGCTCTTGCCACATCGTTCAGCGCTTGGCATCCTTGCCAAAGTTGCGCGTAATTTTTAATGTTTTTCATTAAATTTATGTTTGTAAAATTTCACAAATGTATGGTAAATGTCTAAATTGACCAAATTCTTCTTCGCCGTCAAGGGCGATTTTTTGGATTTCTGTAGTGATATTTATTCCTCGCGCGTTTAATATGTGGCGAAACACCAAAATGTAAAGAAAAAATATTTTTTAAAAAAATTCCCCCGCAAGCAAAATTGCTTTTTTCGGGGGATATTTTCGTCTCTTCCGGTCATGCCGGCGTTCTGTTGCGACTTCAACGTCCGGCGGCGCTGTTTTTCCCAAAAAAACAAGAAAATTGACCGGTATCTATATTTTTTTATCTTTTATATCAGTGTCGATTGCCGTGACGATTGCCGTAACGCAGGTCTTTGTAACGCGCTGTGCCACAGGTCGTAAACCGTAACGATTGCCGTGACGATTGCCGTGACGCTTTTTGACGGGGATTTTGGTGCCTCGGAAGCCGCTTTTCGGGGTGGTTTTCGGGCGGTCTCAGGGTTCGCCCAAGACGTCGACGATGAGCGCCACCTGCCGTGGGGTGTACGAGTGGTCGCGTTTGTTCTCCCCGGCTTCGGCGAGGGCTGCGGCGAGCCGTTCGTTGTGCCGTATCCAGGCGCGCAGTTTCCGCATGGCGGACACGATGGGCATATGGGGGTTGTAGAGGTGGGCGAGTTCCGCCTTCTCATAGGTGCGGATGGTGAATTTTTCTTCTGTCTGTTTCATGTTGCAATAAAGTTTTTTGTTCATGTAAATATACTGATAATTAATGAGATATGCAAGAAAATAGGACGTTTTGTGAACAAATGGAGTCAAATAGTTTCATCGGCGGCTTTCGGCGGCTTTCGGCGGTCGGCGGGGCGGGAGGAATTGGTAACTTTGGGTCGTGAAACCCAAAAAAACGAAACCCCAAAAAGCAAAATTCAAAATTCAAAACTCAAAATTCAAAATTTCCATGAAACGTACGATTGATTTAATTGTAATCCACTGTTCCGCCACGCGTTCCGACCGCTGCTTTACGGAATACGACCTCGAGACTGCCCACCGCCGCCGTGGCTTCGACGGATGCGGCTATCACTTCTACATCCGCAAGAGCGGCGACATCAAGTTCACGCGCCCCGTGGAACGCATCGGTGCCCACGCCCGCGGCCACAACGCCCGTTCGATAGGTATCTGCTACGAGGGCGGACTGGACACGAACGGCCGTCCTGCCGACACGCGCACGCCGTTGCAACGCCGTTCGCTCCGCGTCTTAGTGGGCGCCCTGCTGCTGGAGTATCCCGGCTGCCGCGTCTGCGGACACCGCGACCTCAGCCCCGACCTGAACGGGAACGGCGAGATAGAACCGGAAGAGTGGGTGAAGGCGTGCCCGTGCTTCGATGTGGGGAAAATGATGGATGAAAAAATGAAGAATGAGGAATGAAGAATGAAGAATGAGGAATGAGGAATGAGGAATTTCAATCCATCCCGTCAAATCGAAACGGCACTTAGTTCCTTTCCGATTTCCTGAACGGTTTTCAGTATTGCCTGTGCCCGTTCTGCCGAAGGCCGTTTGTTGCCCCGTATATATTGTGCCAACAGGCTCTGTTGCATCCCCATACGCCGGGCAACAGCCGAAGCGTTTATTTCCGGATGCGTGAGGAACAGGCGGGAAATGCCTGTCGGCTCCGGATTGTCGTACTCGAAGCTTTCGTAGGAGACATCTTCGTCAATCTCTTCCCAATGGATGCAGAAAGCCCCTAACTCGTAGGCCGCACGCTGTTCTTCTGTTGCGTTCATCAGCCTTTGGTAATATAACATTGATTGCCACAGCGTGCGGCCATCATCCGTTTTGATATAAATCCGTTCGTTTTCGAACCATACTTTTTTTGCTACCATAATGTGTCTCCTTTCTATGCTTCGGAGATATACGGACTATTTGCCGTATATCTTAATCCATTCTGTAATAATCAGCTCCTTGTTTTAAAATTGTCGGCATATCGTGATTGTTTTTTTATTACTCTACAAGAGTAGGTAATTATTTTATTACCTACAAGATTTTGGGGTAATTATTTTATTACTTATAGAACTGTCTTTTGCTTTCCGTTCCTTCGCATTTATTCTTCCTTTAGCACTTGTTGTCGGTTGATTTCGCAAAAAAAAATTATTCTTTGGTGAGATACATCTGAATACAAATAGATACAAGGACGACCTTCGGCAACACCCGACGACATATCCTGCCGCGGCGTCGCCGTATCTTTGTCGTACCAAGCCGGCGGAACCGGTAGTCGGCGAGGTGAAGCAAAAACAGTATTCATTTAAAAAACAAAAAGGAGAACAAAATTATGGCTATTGTGTTTAAGAAAGCGTTACGTAAGAATGTGGCAGACCCGACCGGAGCTGCAAAGTATTATCCGCAGTTGCTCACCTTGGGGCAGAGCGTGGGCATCGACAAGATTGCACATCAGATGAAAGAGAACAGTTCGCTCTCCAAAGGCGACATCCTCAGCGTGATTACCAACTTCGTGGAGTGTATGCGCACGAACCTCTATAACGGGCATTCGGTGAATATCCGCGACTTCGGGGTGTTCAGCCTGTCGGCACGTGCCAAGGGCGTGGATACGGAGAAAGAGTGTACGGTGAAGAATATCAAGGCGGTACGCATCAACTTCCGCCCCTCCACAAGTGTGCGCCCCGACCTGACTTCCACGCGTGCGGAAGATGCCTTGGAGTTCGTGGATCTGAAGACGTACTTGGATGCCCAAAAGGCCGAAGGCGGCAGTGACGATGACGGCAATGGCGGTGGTGGCAATACCGGCGGTGGCGACGGCGGCGAAGAGACCGACCCGTTGGGATGAACCCGTGGCGCGACGGCATGGGAAAAGTTTAACGAAATGAACAAACATAACGGATTGAATGATGAAAACGATTATTGAAAAAGTGTTGGAATGCCTGATGGCATTCCTTCCTTTCCTGTCCGGACGGGGCAAGAAGAAAATGGAGAAAATGAAAGAGTTCAGCGAACTGGTCAGGGAACAGTATGAGTTCTTAGTGGCGCAGTTGGAGAAGGTGCTGGAAGACTATTTCGGACTGAGCACACGCATCAAGGAGATGCACGCCGAGATGTTCTCGCTGAGGACGGAGCTGGCAAGGGAACTGCCCCGCCGCTGCGTGCGCGAGAACTGTGGCAACAGGCTGACGGGCGGCGCGGATTGTTAAATCTTGTACTATCCGTAGGCTATTCGGGGCGAAAAAGGTATATTTGCCTGCAAATCATTTAAGAATACAGACAATATGGAAAAACAAGAAAATGCCAACGGACAGTTGCAGATAGAGCTGAAGGAGGAGGTGGCGCAGGGCATATATGCCAATCTTGCCGTCATCACTCACTCCAGCTCGGAGTTTATCGTAGATTTCATACGGGTGATGCCGGGGATGCCCAAGGCAGGCGTGCAGTCGCGCATCGTGCTGGCGCCCGAACACGCCAAGCGCCTGCTGCGCGCGCTCGAAGATAACATCGGCAAATACGAACACACCTTCGGCGCTATCCGTATGCCGGACGAACAGCCGCTCCAGCCGCTGCCCAACATCAAGGGGGAAGCGTAAAGTGGGGACGGACGCTTTGCGTCTCGTCCGCGTGTCATTTTTAGAGCCGCAAATCAAAAAAAACTTGTAGTGCATTGATAATTCAAAACTTATTCGTATCTTTGCAGCCCAAAAGTGTATAGGTTTGAATTAATATAAACAATAACATATAACTAAAAACAATTAAAATGCCTACAATTCAGCAATTAGTAAGAAAAGGACGCGAGGTGCTGGTGGAGAAATCAAAGTCTCCGGCGCTGGACTCTTGTCCTCAAAGACGTGGCGTTTGCGTGAGAGTGTACACAACCACTCCGAAGAAACCGAATTCAGCTATGCGTAAGGTAGCTCGTGTGCGTTTGACCAACGGTAAGGAGGTGAACTCCTACATCCCGGGCGAAGGCCACAACCTGCAGGAACACTCCATCGTGCTGGTGCGCGGCGGTCGTGTGAAAGACCTTCCGGGTGTGCGCTATCACATCGTTCGTGGTACATTGGATACCGCAGGCGTTGCCAACCGCACGCAGAGACGTTCCAAATACGGTGCCAAGCGTCCGAAACCGGGTCAGGCTGCTCCCGCTAAGAAGAAATAACCCACAGCGGCCGAAACTGATAAAAATTAAAAGTAATAACTTACGTTTTAGTTTGTTGGAAATGCTAAAGGTTGAGTAAATTCCCCGGTGGGGGAGTTGAAGAAGACAGAAGTAAACAACCAAGAACGAAAACATTATTTTTCAGACAAATGAGAAAAGCAAAACCTAAAAAACGCATCATCCTTCCGGATCCCGTTTTCAATGATGTGAAAGTTTCCAAGTTCGTGAACCACCTGATGTACGACGGAAAGAAGAACACTTCCTACGAAATCTTCTATGCCGCTTTGGAAACAGTGAAGAACAAAATGCAGAACGAAGAGAAGTCTGCTCTCGAAATTTGGAAAAAAGCGTTGGACAACGTGACTCCCCAGGTGGAAGTGAAGTCTCGCCGTGTGGGTGGTGCCACTTTCCAGGTTCCTACTGAAATCCGTCCCGACCGCAAAGAGTCAATCTCAATGAAGAACCTGATTCTTTTCGCCCGCAAGCGCGGCGGAAAGTCGATGGCCGACAAGCTGGCTGCCGAAATCATGGACGCTTTCAACGAACAGGGCGGTGCTTTCAAGCGTAAAGAAGATATGCACAGAATGGCAGAAGCCAACCGCGCATTCGCTCATTTCAGATTCTGATACGTTAAGCGCGAATCGAAGATTAAACAACTTAAAGTAAAGGGATTAGAAAATGGCAAAGCAAGATTTACATTTGACACGTAATATCGGTATCATGGCTCACATCGATGCCGGAAAGACAACAACCTCTGAACGTATCCTTTTCTATACGGGTCTGACCCACAAAATCGGTGAGGTGCACGACGGTGCCGCAACGATGGACTGGATGGAGCAGGAGCAGGAGCGTGGTATCACTATCACTTCCGCCGCTACCACTACCCGCTGGAAATATGCAGGCAATACGTACAAAATCAACCTGATTGACACTCCGGGACACGTTGACTTCACCGCTGAGGTGGAACGTTCGCTGCGCGTGCTCGACGGTGCCGTTGCTGCTTACTGTGCGGTAGGTGGTGTGGAGCCGCAGTCGGAGACCGTTTGGCGTCAGGCTGACAAATATAACGTACCGCGTATCGCGTACGTCAACAAGATGGACCGTTCGGGCGCCGACTTCTTCGAAGTGGTACGCCAGATGAAAGACGTGCTGGGTGCAAACCCCTGTCCGGTAGTGATTCCTATCGGTGCGGAAGAGTCTTTCAAGGGTGTGGTCGACCTGATTAAGATGAAGGCTATCCTGTGGCACGACGAGACGATGGGTGCCGACTACGATGTAGAGGAAATCCCCGCCAACCTGGTGGACGAAGCCAACGAATGGAGAGACAAGATGCTCGAGAAAGTGGCTGAGTTCGACGACGCTTTGATGGAGAAATACTTCGACGATCCTTCTACTATCACGGAAGAAGAGATTCTGAGAGCGCTCCGCAACGCTACCGTGAAGATGGCTGTGGTTCCGATGCTGTGCGGTTCTTCGTTCAAGAACAAGGGCGTGCAGACACTGCTCGACTATGTGTGCGCATTCTTGCCTTCTCCGCTGGATACCGAAAACGTAGTGGGTACGAACCCCGACACTGGTGCTGAAGAAGACCGCAAGCCGAGCGAAGACGAAAAGACTGCCGCTTTGGCGTTCAAGATTGCAACCGACCCGTATGTAGGCCGTCTGACTTTCTTCCGCGTTTACTCCGGTAAGGTAGAAGCCGGTTCTTATATCTACAACACCCGTTCGGGCAAGAAGGAGCGTGTGTCTCGTCTGTTCCAGATGCACTCCAACAAGCAGAACCCGGTAGAGGTAATCGGCGCAGGTGATATCGGCGCAGGTGTAGGTTTCAAGGATATCCACACCGGTGATACGCTGTGCGACGAAACAGCTCCCATCGTATTGGAATCTATGGACTTCCCCGAACCGGTAATCGGTATCGCCGTTGAGCCCAAGACGCAGAAAGATATGGACAAGCTGTCCAACGGTCTTGCCAAGCTGGCCGAAGAAGACCCGACGTTCACCGTGAAGACGGACGAACAGACCGGCCAGACGGTTATCTCCGGTATGGGTGAGCTTCACCTGGATATCATCATCGACCGTCTGAAACGCGAGTTCAAGGTAGAGTGTAACCAGGGTAAGCCCCAGGTGAACTACAAGGAAGCCATCACGAAGACTGTCAACCTGCGCGAGGTTTACAAGAAGCAGTCCGGTGGTCGCGGTAAGTTCGCCGACATCATCGTGAACATCGGTCCGGTAGACGAAGACTTCAAGGAAGGCGGATTGCAGTTCATCGACGAAGTGAAGGGTGGTAACATTCCTAAGGAATTCATCCCGTCCGTACAGAAAGGTTTCACTACGGCCATGAAGAACGGTGTGCTGGCAGGCTATCCGCTGGATTCGTTGAAGGTGACGCTGATCGACGGTTCTTTCCACCCGGTAGACTCCGACCAGCTGTCGTTCGAAATCTGTGCTATCCAGGCATACAAGAACGCTTGTGCCAAGGCAGGTCCGGTGCTGATGGAGCCCATTATGAAGCTGGAGGTGGTTACTCCGGAAGAGAACATGGGTGACGTAATCGGCGACTTGAACAAGCGTCGCGGCCAGGTAGAAGGCATGGAATCGAGCCGCTCCGGTGCCCGCATCGTGAAGGCAATGGTTCCGCTGGCAGAAATGTTCGGTTACGTGACCGCGTTGCGTACCATCACTTCCGGCCGTGCAACTTCTTCAATGACATACTCTCACCACGCACAGGTTTCCAACTCCATCGCCAAGGCAGTGTTGGAAGAAGTGAAAGGACGTGTTGATTTGATTTAAAAATAAACTTGAAGTTCCCGTAGGTTAGCGAATGACTCTTAACCTACGGAACTTCATCTTATATAACTATTAATAACCCAAAACAGTAATGAGTCAAAAAATTAGAATCAAACTGAAATCTTACGACCACAACTTGGTTGACAAGTCAGCTGAGAAGATTGTAAGAACGGTGAAGACGACGGGCGCCATCGTTAGCGGTCCGATTCCTCTTCCTACGCACAAGCGTATCTTTACCGTGAACCGTTCGACTTTCGTAAACAAGAAGTCGCGTGAACAATTCGAACTCTCTTCTTACAAGAGACTGATCGACATCTATAGCTCAACGGCTAAGACTGTAGACGCTCTGATGAAGTTGGAGTTGCCGAGTGGTGTGGAAGTAGAAATCAAAGTGTAAGTATTAAAAATTTAGTGAAATGCCAGGATTATTAGGAAAAAAAATCGGAATGACATCCGTTTTCAGTGCCGAGGGTAAGAACGTACCATGCACTGTTATCGAAGCAGGTCCTTGTGTTGTTACTCAAGTGAAAACTGTAGAAAAGGACGGCTATGCAGCTGTTCAGCTGGGCTTCCAGGATAAGAAAGAGAAGCACACTACAAAGCCCCTGATGGGCCATTTCAAGAAAGCCGGAGTAACTCCCAAGAAACACTTGGCTGAGTTCAAAGAGTTTGAGACGGAATTGAATCTGGGTGATACTGTTACCGTAGAGTTGTTCAACGATGCCACGTTTGTGGATGTTGTGGGAACTTCCAAGGGTAAAGGTTTCCAGGGTGTTGTGAAACGTCATGGTTTCGGCGGTGTAGGCCAGACTACCCACGGTCAGCACAACCGTGCCCGCAAGCCGGGTTCTATCGGTGCTTGTTCTTACCCTGCAAAGGTATTCAAGGGAATGCGCATGGGCGGACAGCTTGGTGGAGACAGGGTAACTGTTCAAAATCTGCAAGTATTAAAAGTAATCGCGGAGCACAACCTCCTTCTGATCAAGGGGTCTGTTCCTGGTTGCAAAGGTTCAATCGTAATAATTGAGAAATAATGGAAGTTAACGTATATAACATTAAAGGTGAAGACACTGGGAGAAAGATTACGTTAAACGAGTCTATCTTCGGAATTGAGCCCAACGACCACGCTATCTACCTGGACGTTAAGCAGTTTATGGCTAACCAGCGTCAGGGTACACACAAGTCGAAAGAAAGAAGCGAAATCAGCGGTTCTACTCGTAAAATCGGTCGCCAGAAAGGCGGCGGCGGCGCACGTCGCGGTGACATGAATTCACCGGTGCTCGTCGGTGGTGGACGCGTATTCGGTCCGAAACCGAGAGATTACTACTTCAAACTGAACAAGAAAGTGAAAGCGCTGGCACGCAAGTCGGCTTTGTCATACAAGGCTCAGAACGATGCCATCATTGTAGTGGAAGACTTCAACTTTGAAGCTCCCAAGACAAAAGATTTCATTGCAATGACAAAAAATCTTAAAGTTTCTGACAAAAAGCTGCTTGTTGTTTTACCGGAAGCAAATAAAAACGTATATTTGTCGGCTCGTAACGTGAAGCGCGCCAATGTGCAGACTATTTCAGGGTTAAATACTTACAGAGTATTGGACGCTGGAGTTGTCGTGTTCTCAGAAAGCGCACTTTCGGCTATCGACAATATCTTAATGTAAAAAGGAGGCTTAAATAATGGGAATTATTATTAAACCGTTAGTGACAGAGAAAATGACAGCGATTACTGATAAGTCGAACAACCGTTTCGGCTTTATCGTGCGTCCTGAAGCTAATAAACTGGAAATTAAGAAAGAAGTTGAAGCTCTTTACAACGTTACCGTGGTTGATGTGAATACAATCCGCTATGCCGGCAAGAACAAGAGCCGCTACACACGCGCAGGTATCATCAACGGACGTACGAACGCTTACAAGAAAGCAATCGTTACGTTGAAAGAAGGAGATACTATTGATTTTTATAGCAATATTTAAAAGAAATGGCAGTACGTAAATTTAAGCCCACAACACCGGGGCAAAGACATAAAATTATTGGTACTTTCGAAGAGATTACTGCACGGGTACCAGAAAAGTCTCTTGTATTTGGTAAGAAATCTTCCGGCGGCCGTAACAATACCGGTAAGATGACTATGCGCTACATCGGTGGCGGTAGCAAGAAGGTTATCCGTATCGTAGACTTCAAGAGAAACAAGGACGGTGTACCTGCAGTGGTTAAGACAATCGAATACGATCCGAACCGTTCGGCTCGTATCGCGCTGTTGTTTTATGCAGACGGTGAAAAAAGATATATTATTGCTCCCAACGGATTGCAAGTTGGTGCGACTTTGATGTCAGGTGAAACGGCGGCTCCGGAAATCGGAAACGCTCTTCCGCTTCAGAATATCCCGGTCGGTACTGTGATTCACAACATCGAATTACGTCCGGGCCAGGGCGCTGCCTTGGTTCGCTCGGCCGGTAACTTCGCTCAGTTGACTTCAAGAGAAGGTAAATACTGCGTTATCAAGTTGCCTTCAGGCGAGGTTCGCCAAATCCTCAGCACTTGTAAGGCTACTATCGGTAGTGTAGGTAACTCAGATCATGGATTGGAAAGTTCAGGTAAGGCTGGACGCTCTCGCTGGTTAGGACGTCGTCCGCGCAACCGTGGTGTTGTTATGAACCCGGTTGATCACCCGATGGGTGGTGGTGAAGGACGTGCTTCAGGAGGACACCCGAGATCTCGCAAGGGATTGTATGCTAAGGGTCTTAAGACAAGAGCTCCGAAGAAACAATCGTCTAAGTATATTATTGAGAGAAGAAAGAAGTAATCTGATTAATTGAGTAAATTATGAGTCGTTCATTAAAAAAAGGTCCGTATATTAACGTTAAGCTTGAGAAGAAAGTGCTTGCCATGAATGAATCGGGCAAGAAAGTGGTGGTTAAGACTTGGGCCAGAGCTTCAATGATTTCGCCTGATTTCGTAGGCCATACTGTTGCAGTTCACAATGGAAATAAATTTATTCCTGTCTACGTTACCGAAAACATGGTAGGACACAAGTTGGGCGAGTTCGCTCCGACACGTACGTTCAGAGGCCACGCCGGTAACAAGAAAAAATAAAGACAGGATTCATCTGAAATAATAAAGTAATAATATAATGGGAGCAAGAAAAAAAATATCGGCTGAAAAAAGAAAAGAAGCCCTTAAGACCATGTATTTTGCGAAATTGCAAAATGTTCCTACTTCCCCCCGCAAGATGCGTCTCGTGGCTGACATGATTCGCGGAATGGAAGTGAACAGAGCACTCGGTGTTTTGAAGTTCTCTTCAAAAGAGGCTGCCGCCAGAGTGGAAAAACTGCTGCGCTCTGCAATAGCTAACTGGGAGCAGAAAAACGAACGTAAAGCTGAAAGCGGCGAATTGTTCGTAACCAAGATTTTTGTTGATGGTGGTGCCACACTCAAAAGAATGAGACCGGCTCCGCAGGGTAGAGGTTACCGGATTCGCAAACGTTCAAACCACGTAACGTTGTTCGTCGGTTCTAAAAGTAATAACGAAGATCAAAATTAAGGTAAATGGGACAAAAAGTTAATCCAATAAGCAACCGTTTAGGAATTATCAGAGGCTGGGATTCCAATTGGTATGGTGGAAAAAATTACGGCGATTCTTTGCTGGAAGACAGCAAAATCCGCAAATATTTGAACGCTCGTCTGGCTAAAGCAAGCGTTTCAAGAATTGTAATCGAACGTACACTGAAACTCGTGACTATTACCGTTTGTACTGCACGTCCGGGTATTATTATCGGCAAAGGTGGCCAGGAAGTTGACAAGTTGAAAGAAGAGTTGAAGAAGGTCACAGATAAGGATATCCAAATCAATATCTTCGAAGTGAAAAGACCCGAGCTGGACGCTGTTATCGTGGCTAACAACATCGCCCGCCAGGTAGAAGGTAAAATCGCCTACCGTCGCGCCATCAAGATGGCTATCGCCAACACGATGCGTATGGGTGCGGAAGGTATCAAAATTCAGATTTCAGGACGCTTGAATGGCGCGGAAATGGCCCGTTCTGAAATGTATAAGGAAGGAAGAACTCCGTTGCACACTTTCAGGGCAGACATCGACTATTGTCATGCGGAAGCATTGACGAAGGTGGGTCTTCTCGGCATTAAAGTTTGGATTTGTAGAGGTGAGGTTTATGGCAAGCGTGAATTGGCTCCGAACTTTACACAAAGCAAGGAAAGTGGTCGTGGAAGCAATAGCGGAAACAATGGCGGAAAGAACTTCAAAAGAAAGAAAAATAATCGCTAACGAATTTGATTTTTAGGAATTATGTTACAACCGAAAAAGACAAAATTCAGAAGACAACAAAAAGGCCGTCAAAAAGGTAATGCCCAAAGAGGAAACCAGCTGGCTTTCGGCTCTTTTGGTATCAAGGCCTTGGAAACGAAGTGGATTACAGGCCGTCAGATTGAAGCTGCGCGTATCGCAGTGACAAGATATATGCAACGTCAAGGACAGATTTGGATTCGTATCTTCCCGGATAAACCTATTACAAGAAAGCCTGCCGATGTACGTATGGGTAAAGGTAAAGGTAGCCCCGAGGGATTCGTTGCTCCTGTTACACCGGGTAGAATTATTATCGAAGCTGAAGGAGTATCCTATGAAATCGCCAAGGAAGCTTTGCGCCTGGCAGCTCAGAAGCTTCCTATCACAACGAAGTTTGTGGTTAGACGTGATTATGATATCCAAAATCAAAATGCGTAAGAAGTATGAAAATAGCAGAAATTAAAGAAATGACTACCAACGACCTGGTAGAGAGAATAGAGGCAGAAGTGGCTAACTACAGCCAGATGGTTTTGAATCATTCTATTTCTCCTTTGGACAATCCTGCTCAGATCAAACAATTACGCAGGACTATTGCGCGTATGAAAACGGAATTACGCCAGAGAGAACTTAACAATAAATGATGAGCTTGATGGAAGCAAGAAATTTAAGAAAAGAAAGAACAGGGGTTGTGCTGAGCGACAAAATGGACAAGACCATCACTGTAGCAGCCAAGTTTAAGGAAAAACACCCCATATATGGTAAGTTCGTCAGCAAGACGAAAAAGTACCATGCTCATGATGAAAAGAATGAGTGCAATGTCGGTGATACTGTACGCATCATGGAAACTCGTCCTTTGAGCAAGACTAAGAGATGGAGATTGGTTGAAATAATTGAAAGAGCTAAGTAATTATGATACAAGTAGAATCCAGACTTACAGTATGTGATAACAGTGGGGCAAAAGAGGCTCTCTGTATCCGCGTCTTGGGCGGTACGGGTCGTCGCTATGCCTCGGTAGGGGACGTGATTGTCGTTTCTGTAAAGAGCGTTATCCCTTCAAGTGATATTAAAAAAGGTGCAGTGTCTAAAGCTTTGATCGTACGTACTAAGAAAGAAATCCGTCGTGCTGATGGTTCTTATATACGTTTTGATGATAACGCTTGCGTGTTGCTGAACAATGCAGGTGAAATTAGAGGTAGTCGTATTTTCGGTCCGGTAGCCCGTGAACTTCGTGCTGCCAACATGAAAGTGGTGTCACTCGCTCCTGAAGTACTTTAATTTTGTAAAAGATTTAAGTAATGAGTAAATTACATATTAAAAAAGGCGATACGGTTTACGTAAATTCTGGTGAAGACAAGGGTAAGACTGGTCGCGTATTGAAGGTTCTTGTTGATAAAAAGCGTGCAATCGTTGAGGGTATCAACATGGTGTCTAAGAGCACAAAACCGAATGCAAAGAACCCGCAAGGTGGTATCGTGAAGCAGGAAGCTTCTATCCACATTTCAAACTTGAACCCGCTTGACCCGAAGACTGGAAAAGCAACGCGTGTTGGTAGAAAATTAAGTGCCGACGGCACTTTAGTGCGTTATTCTAAAAAATCAGGAGAGGAGATTAAGTAATGAGTAATACTGCTAGCCTTAAGAAAGAATATGCAGAGCGTATCGCGCCTGCATTGAAATCACAGTTCCAGTATTCTTCTTCCATGCAGGTGCCCGTACTTAAGAAGATTGTCATCAATCAGGGTTTGGGTATGGCCGTTGCTGATAAGAAGATTATCGAAGTGGCAATTAATGAAATGACTGCTATCACAGGCCAGAAAGCCGTTGCAACCGTTTCACGTAAAGATATTGCTAACTTTAAGTTGCGTAAGAAAATGCCTATCGGCGTTATGGTGACTTTGCGCCGCGAGAGAATGTACGAGTTCCTTGAAAAATTGGTCCGTGTAGCTCTGCCGCGTATCCGTGACTTCAAAGGTATTGAAAGCAAGTTCGATGGAAGGGGCAACTATACCCTTGGTATTCAGGAACAAATCATTTTCCCTGAAATTAATATCGATAGTATTACCAGAATTCTGGGAATGAATATTACCTTTGTAACCTCTGCGCAGACAGATGAAGAAGGGTATGCCTTGTTGAAGGAATTCGGTTTACCGTTTAAGAACGCTAAAAAAGATTGATAATATGGCAAAGGAATCAATGAAAGCACGTGAAGTGAAGCGTGCCAAATTAGTAGCCAAGTACGCCGAGAAAAGAGCTGCATTGAAGCAAATCGTTAGAACCGGTGATCCTGTTGAAGCTTACGAAGCTGCACAGAAACTGCAGGATTTGCCTAAGAATGCTAACCCGATTCGTATGCACAACCGTTGCAAGCTGACAGGTCGTCCTAAAGGATATATCCGCCAGTTCGGCATCTCCAGAATCCAGTTCCGCGAGATGGCGTCCAACGGTCTTATTCCGGGCGTAAAGAAAGCAAGCTGGTAATTTTGTTTTTTAAATATTGTCAGGGCAGTCCTGATTAATTTAATTTATTTTTATATGACTGATCCAATAGCAGATTATTTGACGAGGTTGCGGAACGCTATTCAAGCAAAGCACAGAGTAGTAGAAGTTCCCGCTTCAAATTTGAAAAAAGAAATCACTAAGATTCTTTTTGAGAAAGGCTACATTCTTAATTACAAGTTTGTAGAAGATGGTCCCCAAGGCACTATCAAGGTTGCCTTGAAGTATGATCCGGTTAACAAGGTGAACGCTATCAAGAAACTGGAAAGAATCTCTTCTCCGGGTTTGCGTCAGTATACCGGTTACAAGGATATGCCGCGAGTTATTAATGGTTTGGGTATTGCTATAATATCTACTTCCAAGGGTGTAATGACCAACAAGGAAGCCGCTGAACTGAAGATTGGCGGTGAAGTTTTGTGTTATGTATATTAATAGGAGGAATTAGCAATGTCAAGAATAGGAAAATTACCCATTAGTATTCCCGCCGGAGTAACAGTTACTCTGAAGGATAACGTGGTTACCGTAAAGGGACCTAAAGGCGAATTGAGCCAGTATGTAAATCCTGCTATCAATGTTGCCATCGAAGAAGGCCATGTCGTTATGACTGAGAATGAAAGCGCAATGCTGGATAATCCGAAGCAGAAGCACGCATTCCACGGTCTGTACCGCGCATTGGTTCACAACATGGTCGTTGGTGTATCTGAAGGATATAAGAAAGAGTTGGAACTTGTCGGTGTAGGTTACCGCGCTTCTAACCAAGGTAATATCATCGAGCTGAACTTGGGCTATACGCACAGTATCTTTATCCAGCTGCCTGCCGAGATTAAAGTAGAGACAAAATCTGAAAGAAACAAAAATCCGCTTATTCTTTTGGAATCTTGCGACAAACAATTGCTTGGTCAAGTTTGCTCCAAAATACGTTCTTTCCGTAAGCCTGAACCGTACAAAGGTAAAGGTATTAAGTTTGTTGGCGAAGAAATTCGTAGAAAGTCTGGTAAATCAGCCGGTGCTAAATAATCATTTAAATTGATAGTATTATGACAACAAAAATAGAAAGACGTATTAAGATTAAATATAGAGTACGCAACAAAATTTCAGGTACGACTGAATGTCCGCGTATGAGTGTGTTTAGAAGCAACAAGCAAATCTACGTTCAGATTATCGACGATTTGTCCGGTAAGACATTGGCTGCCGCTTCTTCCTTGGGTATGACTGAAAAGATGCCTAAGAAAGAACAAGCTGCCAAGGTAGGTGAACTGATTGCAAAGAAAGCTCAGGAAGCAGGTATAACTACTGTTGTTTTCGACCGTAATGGTTACTTGTATCATGGGAGAGTAAAAGAAGTGGCAGATGCTGCTCGTAACGGTGGACTTAAATTTTAATCATTATGGCAGGACTTAATAATAGAGTTAAGATTTCAAACGATATAGAACTGAAAGACAGACTGGTTGCCATTAATCGTGTGACCAAAGTGACCAAAGGTGGTAGAACTTTTAGTTTCTCTGCTATCGTAGTAGTAGGTAACGAAGAGGGTATCATCGGTTGGGGCCTTGGAAAAGCCGGCGAAGTAACCGCCGCTATCGCCAAGGGTGTTGAATCAGCGAAGAAGAACCTTACTAAAGTGCCTGTGCTGAAAGGTACGGTTCCTCACGAACAGTCTGCCAAGTTTGGTGGCGCTGAGGTATTCATCAAGCCGGCTTCTCACGGTACTGGTGTCGTGGCTGGCGGTGCAATGCGCGCGGTGCTCGAAAGTGTTGGTGTAACGGACGTTTTGGCTAAGTCAAAAGGTTCTTCCAACCCGCACAACTTGGTGAAAGCTACTATTTTGGCATTGAGCGAAATGCGCGATGCACGTATGGTGGCTCAGAACAGAGGCATTAGTATGGAAAAAGTATTTAGAGGATAAGGAGGAAGAATATGTCGACTATAAAGATTAAACAAATTAAAAGTAGAATTGGTGCTCCTGCTGATCAGAAAAGAACTCTCGATGCACTGGGACTTCATAAGTTGAATCGTGTGGTTGAACACGAATGCACTCCTTCAATTCTTGGAATGGTGGATAAGGTGAAACACTTGGTTACCATTGTTAAGTAATTATTTGTTGAATATAAAACGAATTACAATATGAACTTAAGTAATTTAAAACCTGTAGAGGGATCTACTAAAACAAGGAAGAGAATCGGACGCGGTCCGGGCTCTGGTTTGGGAGGTACTTCTACCAGAGGTCATAAAGGAGCTAAATCAAGATCTGGATACTCTAAGAAAATTGGTTTTGAAGGTGGCCAGATGCCTCTTCAACGTCGTGTTCCTAAGTTTGGCTTTAAAAATATCAACCGTGTAGAGTATAAGGCCATCAATTTGGACGTAATCCAGAAATTGGCTGAAGCTAAGAATCTGCAGTCTGTAGGTATCAGTGACTTCATCGCTGCCGGTTTCATTTCTTCAAGCCAGTTGGTAAAAGTATTAGGTAACGGAACTTTGACTGCTAAGTTGGATGTACAGGCACACGCATTCTCCAAGACTGCTGTTGCCGCCATCGAAGCTGCTGGTGGACAAGTGGTAAAACTCTAATTCGATGAGAAAAGCTATTGAAACATTAAAGAATATATGGAAAATTGAGGATCTGAGACAACGGATCCTCATTACCATATTGTTTGTGGCAATTTACCGTTTCGGTTCATACGTCGTGTTGCCGGGCATCAACCCTGCAATGCTGACGCAATTGCACCAACAAACAAGCGAGGGTCTTTTAGCCTTGTTGAATATGTTTTCTGGAGGAGCATTCTCCAATGCATCCATCTTTGCATTGGGTATCATGCCTTATATCTCCGCTTCCATTGTGATTCAGTTGCTGGGTATTGCGGTACCGTATTTCCAGAAATTGCAGCGCGAAGGTGAGAGCGGTAGAAGAAAAATGAACCAGTATACCCGTTATCTGACGATTATCATTCTGCTGGTTCAGGCTCCTTCTTATTTGCTCAATCTTAAAATGCAGGCTGGTCCTTCCTTAAATGCTTCATTAGATTGGACTCTGTTCATGCTTACCTCTACCATTATATTGGCAGCAGGAAGTATGTTTATTTTGTGGCTTGGTGAGAGAATTACGGACAAAGGAATCGGCAACGGTATCTCCCTGATAATCATGGTGGGTATCATCGCACGTCTGCCCCAATCCTTGTTCCAGGAACTGATTTCCCGTATGACCGACAAGACCGGCGGTCTGGTGATGTTCCTGATTGAGCTGGTTGTCCTGCTGGTCGTTATCGCGTTCGCTATCCTTTTGGTCCAGGGAACGAGAAAAATCCCCGTGCAATATGCGAAGAAGCTCGTGGGAAACAAGCAGTATGGCGGTGCAAGGCAGTACATCCCTTTGAAAGTAAATGCAGCTAACGTGATGCCTATCATTTTCGCTCAGGCTATCATGTTCATTCCTATTACTCTCGTTGGATTCTCGAATGTAAATAATGCGAGCGGTTTCGTGCATGCATTAACTGATCATACAAGCTTTTGGTATAATTTGATTTTTGCGGTGTTGATTATACTGTTCACGTATTTTTATACTGCAATTACCATTAACCCGACTCAGATGGCCGAGGATATGAAGCGTAACAACGGTTTCATTCCGGGCATCAAACCGGGGAAGCAGACGGCCGAGTACATTGACGTGATTATGTCGCGTATTACCCTGCCGGGTTCTTTCTTCCTGGCTTTGGTTGCCATTATGCCTGCGTTTGCCGGTATATTCGGTGTGCAGGCAGAGTTTGCCCAGTTCTTCGGCGGCACATCTTTGTTAATTCTTGTAGGTGTGGTTCTTGATACACTCCAGCAGGTTGAAAGCCATTTGTTGATGAGACACTATGACGGTCTGCTGAAATCGGGACGTATCAAAGGCCGTAGCGGTACAGTGGCTGCATATTAATCTTGTTTGAAGAATGGTATTTCTCAAGACTGAAGACGAGATAGAGCTGCTCCGTAAGAGTAATTTGCTTGTCGGAAGAACCTTGGCCGAGATAGCCAAGGTCATAAAGCCCGGAGTTACGACGAAGGAGCTGGACAGGGTAGCGGAAGAGTTCATCAGAGACAATGGTGCCGTCCCTACCTTCAAGGGGTTTCCGAACCAATACGGCGACCCGTTTCCGGCTTCGATTTGCACCTCTGTGAACGAGCAGGTGGTGCACGGTATTCCGAGCGACAAAGTAGTACTGAAAGAGGGTGATGTCGTGTCTGTTGATTGCGGTACTTACATGAACGGTTTCTGCGGTGACTCGGCTTATACGTTCTGCGTGGGCGAGGTCAGCGAAGAAGTCCGCAAATTACTCAAGGTTACTAAGGAGGCATTATACATAGGGATACGGAACGCCGTTCAAGGCAAGCGGTTGGGTGATATAGGATACGCTATACAGCAACATTGCGAGTCCAATTCTTATGGTGTGGTGCGCGAGTTTGTCGGCCATGGCATCGGCAAGGAGATGCACGAAGACCCTCAGGTTCCCAATTACGGCAGACGCGGTTATGGGACGATGCTGAAAAGGGGCCTGTGCATTGCAATCGAACCGATGATTACCTTGGGCAACCGGCAGATAGTGATGGAACGTGACGGCTGGACGGTTCGGACCAGCGACTGCAAATGTGCCGCTCATTTCGAGCACACCGTCGCAGTCGGCAGTGGCGAGGCCGATATCTTGTCATCGTTCGAGTTCGTTGAAGAAATATTAGGAGATAAAGCAATTTAAGAAGTTAATATGGCAAAGCAATCTGCAATAGAACAAGATGGAGTTATAGTTGAAGCATTGTCTAACGCAATGTTTCGTGTTGAATTAGAAAACGGACATGAGATTACTGCGCATATCTCGGGCAAGATGCGGATGCATTACATCAAAATCCTGCCGGGTGATAAGGTAAGAGTCGAAATGTCTCCTTACGATTTATCGAAAGGAAGAATTGTATTCAGATATAAATAAAATTAAGATATGAAAGTAAGAGCATCCTTAAAGAAACGTACGCCAGAGTGTAAGATCGTTAGACGTAATGGCCGTTTGTATGTTATTAACAAGAAAAATCCTAAGTATAAACAACGTCAAGGATAATATTATTATTTTTGCAAAAAAAATAATTTAGTATATGGCTATAAGAATAGTTGGTGTCGATTTGCCTCAAAACAAGAGAGGTGAAATTGCGTTGACCTATGTATATGGAATAGGTCGTAGTAGTTCAGCAAAGATTTTGGACAAAGCAGGTGTTGACAAAGACCTGAAAGTGAAAGACTGGACGGATGATCAGGCTGCCAAGATTCGTGAGATCATTGGTGCAGAGTACAAAGTGGAAGGTGACCTCCGCTCTGAAGTTCAATTGAACATCAAACGTTTAATGGATATCGGTTGCTACCGTGGCGTACGTCACCGTATCGGTCTCCCCGTAAGAGGTCAGAGTACGAAGAACAACGCCCGTACCCGTAAGGGAAGAAAGAAAACCGTTGCTAATAAGAAAAAAGCTACTAAATAATAATTGTTGATATGGCAAAAAAAACAGTTGCAGCAAAAAAGAGAAATGTAAAGGTAGATGCTAATGGACAGTTGCACGTCCATTCATCTTTCAACAACATTATTGTTTCTCTGGCTAATAGTGAAGGTCAGATTATTTCCTGGTCTTCTGCCGGAAAGATGGGATTCAGAGGTTCTAAGAAGAACACTCCTTACGCAGCGCAGATGGCTGCTCAAGATTGCGCCAAGATAGCTTACGATCTTGGTCTGAGAAAGGTAAAGGCATACGTGAAGGGTCCGGGCAACGGACGCGAGTCTGCCATTAGAACGATTCACGGTGCAGGCATCGAAGTGACTGAAATCATCGACGTGACTCCGCTTCCTCACAACGGTTGTCGTCCTCCGAAAAGACGTAGAGTTTAAGATTTACCTTTAATAAAAAATGAAACTTGATATTGTTATTGGATTGTAATTTCTTCTCTACAATCGCGGCTGCAACAAATTAAGTTCATGAATAACAATTAAATATTTAAAAAGAAATGGCTAGATATACTGGACCAAAATCAAGAATAGCCCGTAAATTCGGTGAAGGTATCTTCGGAGCAGATAAAGTATTGTCAAAGAAGAACTATCCTCCCGGACAGCACGGTAATTCAAGAAAGAGAAAAACTTCCGAATATGGTGTTCAACTTCGCGAGAAACAGAAAGCCAAATACACCTATGGAGTTTTGGAAAAACAATTCCGCAATTTGTTTGAGAAGGCAGCTACTGCCAAGGGTATTACCGGTGAGGTACTTCTTCAGTTGCTGGAAGGCCGTCTTGACAATATCGTATTCCGTTTGGGTATTGCTCCGACTCGTGCCGCTGCCCGTCAGCTGGTAGGTCACAAGCACATCACCGTAGACGGTGCGGTTGTGAACATCCCTTCATACGCAGTAAAACCGGGCCAGGTTATTGGCGTTCGCGAAAGATCCAAGTCTTTGGAAGTCATCGCTAACTCATTGGCCGGCTTTAATCACAGCAAGTATCCTTGGTTGGAATGGGATGACAATGCTAAGGTAGGCAAGTTGTTGCACGTGCCTGAAAGAGCAGACATTCCTGAAAACATTAAAGAGCATTTGATTGTAGAATTGTATTCTAAATAATAATTAATTTCATGGCGATATTAGCATTTCAAAAACCTGATAAAGTATTAATGTTGGAAGCGGACTCTAAATTCGGGAAGTTCGAGTTTCGTCCGTTGGAGCCCGGTTTCGGTATTACCGTGGGTAATGCACTGCGCCGCATCCTTCTTTCCTCATTGGAAGGTTTTGCCATCACCACTATCAAGATAGAGGGCGTTGAGCACGAGTTTTCCAGTGTTCCGGGAGTAAAAGAGGATGTTACTAACATTATCTTGAATCTGAAACAAGTGAGATTCAAGCAAGTAGTTGAAGAATTCGAGAGCGAGAAGGTAAGTATTACAATCGAGAATTCAAGTGAATTTAAAGCAGGTGACATAGGTAAGTATCTGACTGGATTTGAAGTGTTAAATCCTGAATTGGTTATTTGTCATTTAGATTCAAAATCAACTATGCAGATCGATATTACGATCAACAAGGGCCGCGGTTATGTCCCTGCTGACGAGAACCGCGAATATTGCACCGACGTGAACGTAATTCCCATCGATTCCATCTACACTCCGATACGCAATGTCAAGTATCAGATTGAGCCGTTCCGCGTTGAGCAGAAGACCGACTACGACAAGCTGGTGCTTGAGATTACTACGGATGGTTCCATTCACCCGAAAGAGGCTCTGAAAGAGGCTGCAAAGATTCTGATTTATCACTTCATGCTCTTCTCCGACGAGAAGATTACGCTGGAGGCTGCTGATGTCGACGGCAATGAAGAGTTTGATGAAGAAGTGTTGCATATGCGTCAGTTGTTGAAGACCAAGCTTGTGGATATGGATCTCTCGGTTCGCGCCCTCAACTGTTTGAAGGCGGCCGATGTGGAGACATTGGGCGACTTGGTACAGTTCAACAAGACCGACTTGCTGAAGTTCAGGAATTTCGGAAAGAAATCGCTTACCGAGCTTGATGATTTGCTGGAAAGTCTGAATCTGTCGTTTGGAACTGATATCTCTAAATATAAATTAGATAAAGAATAAACAATGAGACATAATAAGAAATTCAACCATTTGGGTCGTACTGCCTCTCATAGAAACGCTATGCTGGCTAATATGGCGTGTTCTTTGATTAAGCACAAAAGAATCACTACGACCGTTGCAAAGGCCAAAGCTCTGAAGAAGTTTGTTGAGCCTTTGATTACAAGAGCTAAAGACGATACGACAAACTCTCGTCGTGTTGTGTTCAGCAATCTGCAAGACAAGTATGCCGTAACCGAGTTGTTCAAGGAAATCTCTGTGAAGATTGCCGACCGTCCGGGTGGTTACACTCGTATCATCAAGACCGGTCACCGTTTGGGCGACAACGCGGAAATGTGCTTCATCGAGCTCGTTGACTACAACGAGAACATGGCCAAGGAAAAGGTTGCCAAGAAGGCTACCCGTACCCGCCGTTCGAAGAAGGCTGCCGCTCCTGCCGCAGAAGCCGCACCCGCTGCTGAAGCGCCTGCAACTGAAGCACCTGCTGCCGAAGAAGCGAAAGCAGAATAATCCAACTATTCTTTCGATTATATATGAAGAGGGTGTGTCAAAACAGGCACATCCTCTTTTCATATCAGATACAGTTCGGCAGTTTGTCTATGCAGCCATTTCCCG